>JACLAB010005675.1_pt1 | contig 17966 bp, 16 predicted proteins | sample 8027921 | NCBI WGS metagenome assembly JACLAB01 (sample SAMN15725117, study PRJNA655200) | protist metagenome | isolation source: fluorescence activated cell sorting (FACS) single amplified genomes of... | place: USA: West Boothbay Harbor, Gulf of Maine | collected 2000-07-19 | reverse complement strand
TGTTGAGCACTTGATCACTTTTACGTGACTTCGGCGAACTACGCGAACGATGTATTTCAAGTCTACACCCTGGCGCACGAAACGGACTCGTCTGTTCCTGCTCACAGTCGCAGCACTGTGTCTGAGTTCAATATCACACGACGCTCTGAAGACGAGCGCACCCTGGTTGCAAGAGTTGCGCCCGTTGAAAGAACTTAGCAGCTCAGATGATATAAGGGAATCTATGAATCTAGGTCGAGTGTATTCGCACTTTTCACGTGCATGCCTTGGTGGAGTGGAGTATGCAGCTGGACTAAACCTAATATTGCTACAGGAAGTTGCAAAAGCTTGCACTGCGGTGGATAAAAATCTGAGTGTGATCATAGCTGGTGTCGAGTTTGGTGCAGAGATCGTTCCAATTATCAACACTGGTTTACACGTGATAGGATTTGAGCCGAATCCAGCGTACTTCGCACACTTGGATACAATCAACAAAGATCGCTTCACCCTCGTTCGCGCTGGTGTGAACAATGTTGCCGAGGAAAACAGGTTGCTAGTCTACCAGGGTGAATCTTTTCTCGCCAATATAACTACCATCGACGCTGTTGTCAAGCAATCTGTTTTGGCTATTCAAGTTGATACGAACACTGTTGATCCGACTCTAGTTTTAAAAGGAGCTGAGGAGCTCATCAGCAGACATGGTGTAGCTCTCATAGTTGCTGAGTTTGAACCCCATCAATGCAATGAGCTTCTCACCTTCTTAACAGACAGAGGTTATGTTATATTTGATTTTTTGTGGGTTGGCTCACAACTACATTCAAATGAAAAGATTTCATACTTGTATCAAGATGAACACGGTCAACCACAACTTATCCGAAGAGTTCATCCAAACGCGAGCAGAGGAGTGCCGATTAGTGACTACTGCGAGGATGTGAGCAAACATTTGTCCATGTTTTCGTGGCTACAGAATGACGTATTTGCGGTGCACGCTTCCGCATTGACTGATAACCTAACCTCGTTTCTTGGTTCAGTGCACCAATTTTGCGAAACTTCCGTTCATTGTACCGCACGCCAGGAAGTCATAGACATATTCGGCGAAAGTACATGCACGCCCACGCCGCTAGGATCATATTGATAGCGATTTAATTGACAGCGATTTTATCTACTTGGGTGATAGCAGGGCCAGACAATTCTGTGGTGCTCACGCAAGGGCATTGTCGCTTGAGCAAAGTTGACGCCATTTTACACACGATGCCAAGAATTGTGAACAACGTAGCGCTTATGTCCGTTCTCAGCGACATGCCGGTAAAACTCAGGGCCACACCCGCAAAGTAAGTCAAAAGTACCGCAATATATGCACTCAGGGGCGCGTTCGCTGCTTCAAACACACTGCTCTTTTCAAAGACAGTGTTCAAAAGTACTACCAAAATCGGCAAAGCTAGAAAGTTTTGATAAAGCGTTCGCTCTGAACCAGAACACGGATACACAGAAGAGCATATGTGAGAGATAATAGAGAGATAATACACTATATTAACCCAATGACCTATTGTAGTGGTGAGAAAGAGTATGTCTGTATTGCGAGACCTAGACCTACAATCGAGTAGTACTACTAAACCCTAAACCCTAAAAGTGTAGAGTTTTATAAGACATAGACAACTAGATTCTCAATAAGGAATACAGTTCTGGAAGAAAGTTTACTTTTCTGCACGCCCCTTGACTCGACAAGCTTTAACCAGCGACACGGCCCCGCGGCGTAAGACAGCAACAAGGTGCGGACTACGTCTTCCGACGAATACTCCGCACTACTCGAATGAGGCCGAGACGGCGCAGCTATCGTCTAATGAGTGCGATAGTTGACAGAGTTCTGCGACGTTGCCCCTACTTTTCGGTCATTCTTTTCTTCACGTGCGCTTACGTACACTCACCTTCAGTAAAACTTGCACCAAGCACCGCATCAGTAGCGAAATTTTGTATCGATACGCTTTCGGTAGACTACGTTATCTCAGTACGAATACAGAAGACCGGCAGTAAAAAAATGTTTCAGAAACTCAAGGCCACTCTTGGTTCTGCGTGCGACTGGACGAAATGCCCGTGTCAAAACAGACAGCACAATGTGCTTGACTCGTTCGCAATAGAGAAAAAGCATGGTAAACGATGTTCAAGCATCTCCAAAGGAATGAACTGCTTCCTCACGTGCGGTTCAACGCCTAGATTGTTCTGGTTTGATGCTCCTCACGCTGACTGGCACGACTACCAGACTGGCCTCAGACTGGCCAATTCATCAAACGTGATATTTGTTACGCAGTTAAGAGAGCCCATAGCACGGGTGCTTAGTGAGTATCGGCAGGCCGTGTATCAGCCAGTTTTATGGGATTACCACGCCCCGAAAAACCTCAGTCTTCATGAGTTCGTGACAAGCTGCGTTGTGTGCAGCCCAGGTGTTGAGAATCGACAGACGAGGATGCTCGCTGGTGTCGGAGATCAGCCCTGGCACAGAGTTTATTCTTCAGGAAGAGACATGTTAGAGCAAGCAAAACAAAATTTGGCGCGTACAGCTTGGTTCGGACTTTATGAAAAGTATGAAGAGTCCATCGCACTTCTGCACAAGACTTTACCATCCATTGCAGAAAATCTTGTTCCTACGCAAACGAACAGAAATCCAAGCGACGGAATCAATTCTGAAAATCAATTAGGTATTTTGCGGCAGCCACGCCTCAATACCGCTATCGCTGCGATTCATCGTAAAAATCAACTTGATCTGGAGCTTTATGAATACGCTCGACAGCTATTTCGAGAAAGACAAGCATTGGCAGCACAACAGCCACCATGTTCCTTAAAAATGGTTTTACTCAGTGGGTTAGACAAGTACAAGGACGAGGATGCATGTTGGACTGAAATGTATGTTGAATCAAACTTCATCATAAGAAGAAAGCATGACTTCAAACATGAAGTACAGTTCAGAGTACGATCACCACATTCTGAATCAACTGAACTCCGGAAGGGGCAATATATCTTAGCTTTCGGAGCCGCTCAAATATTGGGCACGCTGTCAACTAGGCCCTTCCTTTTTCAGTTGGCACGGCTCCTCAACATGCCTGCACTTCCAATCGGCTTTGGCGGTGGAAGCCCTGCTCAAATATTAGATGTTCTTCAACAGAAATCGGAGACTGGAGATGCGGTGCGTGAGCTGGTACGATATAGTAAGTATATCATCGTACAGGCAATGAGTGGCCGAAGTATCGAGAATTCTCTGTGCAGGAAACCCAGCATTGACTTGCAAGAAAAATGTGTCCTCCAAAATGGTGATATTGTTCATGGAGATCAGTGGTGGCAAGATTTTGAATCGTCTCACGATCAGAGTGAGTATTCTCGTTTATTGGAAGAAACTCGAATGAGATGGATCGAGCAACACACACAACTTATTACTGAACTACAATCCATGGTTCGCGAAACTGGAGGGCAGGTCATTTTCCTGTATACTTCAAAGTGCTCATTTCAAGACAAGGGAACGTTCTGTTTCCCACAGTTGGTGCAAAAGAACTGGTTAGCACCAGTCATTCACGTCGCAGACAAATATGTTGAAGCTATAACGGAAAGTGTACAGGCTCCACCAGTCACGTTTGAGCTGCCAAAGAATACATGTGGATGTTCTGTGCGAGGTGATCAGATATGTGGCTACATGCCTGGGTTCAGTTCTGATTGCACTTGCGGATTCATTAGAAATGCGTATTATCCAACAGACGAGGAGCACGACATGATTTTTGGGCTGTTCAAGAATGTGTTTTCGGGTAGTTCAAGAATGTGAATACGCCACGTGAATGCGTTTCTAGAGGGGTCCCAATGAGAAAACAGGCAAAATTGACGGAGTTTGGGCTAAGGCTCGACGGGGGATCTTTGTTAAATATAAATTTTCGCGCCCCGTTTAATAATAATAATCGCGCGTCACCCGGGAGATCTCAAGCGATTTACATGCGGTGCAGCCGGGAGAGGGTTGTTTTAAGTTATATTTAAATCTGACCGTGACGGTCCGTGAACCGTCCGGTCAGATGACTACAGTAGCTCCTCCATCAGGGGTAATGAACCGTGCGCCGCCGAGTACGTAGTGTTGCTAGTGGTCGACGCACAGCAATGCGCGATTGCGAAAAGTATATTTGTATTTGTAGTCGGGTCACCCGGGAGATCTTCTTTAATTTAAATGAGGGGGTCCGTCGACGAGTCAATCGTTGAGTTAACGTATATAAAAATTTATAAAACGGGCCTTCCATTCCTTTAAACTGCGACTAAAATGCGCTTTCATGTCGCGACTAGACGTTGAACGATTATCATCAGCATGCACGTAGCATGCGTATGCACGAGAGTGCTTGTTGATTTAGTCTTTGGGCTATGAGGTGCTGGAACAGCGCATGGACTGAAGTCGTTTGAATTGCGACTTTAAATTTTAGTCATACAGTGCTTGCAACTTTTCATACCATCATGAACTAGGGAACAACTTTGTTTCTCAAGGCACAAGGACAGTACGACGATCTCAAATCTCTTACCGATGCGTACCGGTGTCACTGATCGATGTATAACCGAGCAGAGTATTTCGTATAGCTCGATCGAGTTTCAGAGGCACGCAGAACCAAGCTGCTACCGACAAGGCCACCAAACAATAGTACTGAGAAAGCTCGTTATGCTGTGATATCTCAAACGTATTGACCAGAATTAAACAAAAATTGCTGCGATGCGATCCTCGGCACGGGACGAGGCATGACGCACTTTTTCACGTAAAGCGCGCCGAGACCAATTTGGTAATCCATAGGAATATCGAGCTTGGTTTGAATCGACGCCTGAGGAAGTATCAGCCACTGATTCGCAAACGATCGCATCGGTGCTGTATCTATGATTCGCTTCGAATTCGCTTGCTTGAGATCCAAGAGTTTGGACAATAAGACAGCATATGATTTTTCTTGGAGGACGTAAAAATCTGATGATCGCAGGTCACATCCCGATTTTGGAAGTTTGCAAAACTCACGAGCCATGTTCTGTTTGATGAAACATCGACACTCAAATGGACAAGGCTCCCTGCTAGCGTTTTCAAGGAAATACGGTCTAAAACCAAGACGGATCATACTCCAAGTTGTCGAGTTGAGTATTTTGCCAAAATCGGGTAACAGGTTTTCAGAGAAGACGCCGTGACGGACTACTACGTCATCCTCTACTAATGCGACGTGACGTAAGTTCGCCTTTTTGGCTAAGTACAGCACAGTAGCGTGCATGAAGCTCACCTTCATGGCATGCGTGTGCGGGCCTCGAACGAACTCTTTTGGTGCGCACGCATCAACCTTTGTACCGACTATACAAGTTGCTCTTCCAGCAAAGCTCTTGGGAAGCTTCATTTCGCACACGCCGAGGGATAACACGAATACGTGGTCAATCGTGAGCAATATTTCCAATATTTGAGTCGCAAAAGGTGCATTGTTGCTCACACCAAGAGGTTGTGAGAAGCCGTGGCACGTGTCCACTGCCTCCTGAAACCTCTTTTCTACCAGTCTTCGGTTATTGTTCTTGATACAAAACAAATAGCTGTAAGCAGCCAAGCAAAAAAGTGCCATGTGATAAGTTCGGCTCAGCGTACGCCATCGTGGGCCACTTCGAGCGTCATGCCCCCAACCCACCGCAACTCTAACCTTGATACTGAGGTCAGAGAGGCTTCTACTGAACATTCGGAGTTCCAATCGAATGAAAACTCTGAAGTGCCATACGTCTAGAGAACTAATATTCGTGCGATGGAGTCTAAGAGGCAGGGCTCCGTTGTGTCCATCGATCGTACGCGGTACGCGCTAGTCGACTCGCCCAGTTGGCTTTTCCAGATTCTAAACCCTAACTCAACTATCGTTACGTCGTTTCGAATTAGCGCCCCGCACACACGCGTGCGTGGCGCGTCTAGGACGTCGAGATGACCCCTGTGCCCGAGTTTAGTCAAGTGAAATGGCGCGTTGGCGCATTGGTGATGTAGTCAAATCTACGCGAACGCGTTAGTCGCCCGTTAGGAAAATGTAACACTTCACTCACCGATACGTTATGCAAGTTTTGACCCCAATCGCAGCATCGCGGGTGATCCTAAGCCTACGGGCGTAGATAAGAAAATGATTGTTGTGAGCCAAAAGTACAAAGCAGTATCCATCTTGTATGAACGGGCAGTTTTGGACCGAATCAAAAAATTACAAGGCATCAATGAGAGCTAATGTAAACGCTACAGTGAACCGGGTCGAAGGCAGACAGCCGGCAGAAGCGTTGAGGCCAATTGATTTCAAAGAAATAGCTAAAGTAGAAATCAAAGGAATCATTGATATGCAGCGGTTCGAAGTTTTGAGAGCAAATGACAAGCACAAGGCGCAGGAACGAACGACACAACATGATTTGGAGCTGATTTGGGAAGTGAAATTGAATGGAAGAAAAATAAGAAATCGCGAGTAATTGCTCGCGGTTTTCGCCAAAGAGAAGCTAGAAATTACTGACAAACCTATCCAACGACGCCAATGTTGGAATCATTCTTGTGTTCCATTGCAGTGGCTGCACAACTTGGATTGAAGCCTTATGAAGCAGATTGGAAGCAAGCGTTTTTGCAACCTACATTTCCAGAGACACGATGAGAGGCAAATTGTTTGGAAAGTCATCAAATTATTTGAAAGTTGAAGGAGTCTGCGAAGGGGGTGACGTAGTTGAGTTCTTAGAGCAGTTGTATGGGGTAAAGTTGTGCATAGGGTCGAGAATGTTTATGAAAGTTGGCGCAGTTCTTCTAGAGAAATCGAGCAAATGGATGCGGCAACATTTTTTTGCAGACCGACGTAGTTGGCGCAGGCGAGTGCCAATTTCGCGCACAACTGCACATCCAGGGTATTTTGAATTGCTGTCGCTACGTGTGTGGTAGTTACAGTATGCGTAATAATGTTTTGTTTCACTTTCTTCGTACTCTTCTCGGTGTATTTATATCCTCCTGTTCCGTTCCAGACTTGAGCGTGACTGATGAACTCTTTATTTAAAAGGATGCCAGCCGTCTCCAAGGTGGCATCTGTCCTGCGCGAATGATTCAAGTGTGTAATAGCACTCATATTACCAGTGCGTCGAACGAAGTCCTCGTATGCGACGGTATAGTTTTCCTCACTAACTTGTCTCTCAAGCCGCAAATATAGGTCTGAGTCATCCCATCCGTACAAAGCAAGGCGTTCATCGAACCCATGCACGCCTCTCAAATGTTTAGTCCTGGCGAAGAAGACGCCATTCAAGTGGCTATCATTGTCATCGCGGGCAGTTTCCCAGTTTCCGTATCGAAACCCAACTCCTGAAAGGCTATTCATCTTGATGAAGTCTTTATGAAGCCATGTATCACAGTCTAGTTTTAGAATGTACTCTGTGTTGGTATATGATAATGCCAGGTTAAAGGCGGCCCCGATTCTCCATCCAACACCCGAAGAGTGTCCAGATTCCGGCAAAACTTCTACTAACGTTACTCTCTTGTTTTGTGTGTAAACAAGTTGTGACATATTCACGACCAAGTCGACGGCGCGGAGTGTCGATCTCCAATCGACAAGAACAATCTCGGAAATCTCGGTCACGAATAGCCATGAAATCAACGCCTGGAGAAAGTTCTCAGCACGTTCTGGTATAAGGTGGCAGCACGCCAGAGCCGATATTGATGAGTCTTGATGAAGCGTCACTCTGCTCGTGTGCACGTACAATGCGACGGAAGAAAGGACAAGCACAAAGCATTTCATGCGAGTTTTCCCGTGGGTATCCGAACGTCTTCTGAACATATTGTTTGGAAGTTTTAAGCCTTTCGTTTTCTTCGAATTTCGCATATGACCTTTTGTGGCGGACCGGGCAACCCTCCGCGCGTGCCGCGATTCAAGCGCGGCTTAGCGACGTCCCACCTCAAGTGCGTACTAGTAGTACGGTACTAAGTACTACGTTTTATTAAGCCCCGGGGGTACCGTGCATATAGTGTCGTCACGCGAGCTGCGAGCTGTAGGTTTCTACTTAGGGCGGCCCGGGTTCAAGCGGGGCCCGCTGTTCCCAAAGAAAACGGGGCGATTCAAGTGGGAACACGGTTGGGAGGAGTCGTACTGGTGGGCTCGGTTGCAGACAGCGGCGGTTGAGGGTAACCCGCATGCGCTGATGCTAAGAACAGTTGAACGAAAGCTGCGGTTGCCCTGGTCAGTTTTTGATGCTCTTGCGCGCGAGATGGAAGCTGATCCGGATTTGCAGGAGAATGCAACACGTGCAGTGCGATTACGGCTGAAGCTGTGCGCGGCGATACGTTACCTGGCAACAGGCCACTCGTTCGATGGCTTGGAGAAGTCTTTCAGAATGAGCGCGCAGACGATGCGTCGGTTCTTTTGGGGAAAGTTCTTATTACCATGGATGATGGCACGCAAGTATGAGACGGAACTACAGTTCGTTATAAGGGATGTTAAGTGCTGTGCGACGGTGGATACGGCGATTGGCGTAATCAACAACGCGCTTCGACGACGCGTAACGTCAACGTGCGCAATAGTAATCGAGAGCGTGGGTTGTGTTAATGATATAACACATATTTGTATGGCGTCTAATTGCCGCGAAGAAACTGGTGAATTTCACCAACCGCGAATTCCCCGCGTATCACCGGTAACTCCCGTCGGTGACGCGCTCGCCCATTGCGCTCATTCTCGCCCGGGTGCTTCATCCACATCGCGTCTGACTTTCACCGATTTGACTGACGCGTTCAACAAGAGAAGAAGACGGGACTGAGTGTTTGCACGGAAACGGTACGACATATATATTGTGAAGCGAACAAGTGGCGACAGGCGCGCGACCAGTACGTACCTATATATATATAGCTATAATGAACTACGAATACGTCGCTGCGCGCAAAGAATGGGCCACCACCAAGTTGGAAATTACATAGTGTGACGGGCATGAAATAATAGGCCGGGTTGACGTCGACGACAAGCAGTCGCACGTGAGAACCCTCTATCAGCAACGATTGGTTCCTCCTAGAAGAGAATACAAACGATCACCGGTCGAACACAATGAATACGAAACCCAAAAGTCATGGTCATAATCACATTGGCTTGCACCATGGCGGCGTTTTAATGCGACGGCAACTCGGGTTTACAGTGACGGAACTGACCCAACGGAACTCAAAACACAGGACAACTCGGAGTTCATCGTCAGCTTCCGCAACCTGTAGATTTTGGGGTAGTTGGATTTGCCAAGTAGCTAATTAGCTCACTCGCTGAGCTCCATTCTGATAAGATCAGCTCCTTTGTTTTTGAAAGTACATGAAACTCTACCAAAGCACGCTGCAGGCAATTTGCGGAGCGACGCTTCTCGTCACGACATGTCTCACTATCACTGTACACAAGCTGTACCATGTCTTTAAACGTAGCTGAAAGTGATGAAAAGGCTTCTGGACTATCACTTATTAGAAGTATCTTAGAATTTGGATATTTGTCAAGTCTCTGCCTCACGTGAGGAATGAAGTTGCTTGCATGACATTTCCGACGAAACTCTTGCACTGGGAGCATGTTCTGCAAACCAGAGGGATCGTCCTCCGAAATGCTCTGCACCCCTGGTATATCTTGCGTCAGAACGGTGAGCATGCGGATGTGTACCCCTATGCTCTCGCTCGGATGGAGTGCTTCAGAAAGCGCATCAATCTCATATTGAACATGTTTGGTTGGTCGTAGCGATCTAACGACCGCACCTATATCACTGCACTCAGGAGAGGTGTTCAAAACATAACCACTTCGAACGTAGATGTGCTTGGGCGATGTCCCATCTATAGGCATATATGGAACAGTGTCATAATCATAGAAAAGAGTATCAGCTTCTCGCATGAAATAAGGTTTTAGATCCAGCGTTGTGGCGATGATAGAACTCTGAAATAGTTCAGCAAAAGTACAGTTTGCGTGTGGGTCCTTCTTCCAGACAATAATGAGCTCCCTTTTGGTCTGCTGAGCAAGACACGTTGCGCTTGCAATAACACGTATTCTGTTGCCTAGACCGGCTCGGGCTTCAACGACTAAAACACTAGCTTTTTTCTTCATATCGAGAATTTTTTCAAGTGAAGCTTTTTCAGTGATTTGGTGCGCAACAGAGTCATCAACATATTCTTCCTCAGTCTGTCTACGCTCGATGTGCGCAACAAATATGTGATATACACCAATTGATACCAGCGTCACAAACAGGACAAACAGCAGAGTGCGCTGCCAGCTGCGCATTCGTAGGAGTCTGCGTCTTATCCTACTGGATTGCTTTAAAGTTTTCATTTTGAGGAGAGAAGAAGATGTGGCGACATCCGCGTGCACGAGTGACGTTCTCCCGGCACGGAAGAGCAAAAGATTCGCGCGTGTTACGTTACGTGGCAGTTGCAATGATTGCACGAAAGAAACAAACGTTAGAGATTATTATACACTATATGAACCCAATGACCTATTGTAGTGGTGAGAAAGAGTATGTCTGTATTGCGAGACCTAGACCTACAAATAGAGGTCGCGTACGAAAAAGCATTAGACAAGCACGCACGACATCCGTCGCGAGTTATAAACCCAAGGTTTCTAGAGTTGACCCCTCCGGCGTCTTTATCGCATCACTTGCACACGTACCAACGCTTTGTCACCGAACGCGGCTCCGCGGGGCTGATACGTGGCTCTACCTCGTTCTTCGACGTTGTCAAGCGCTCAAGGAAGGGATACTTCTTGAGCACCCGCTTCCTTTTGTTCCATGCATCATCCAACTTCGCCTGATCATCGCGCAGCGCGCGCAGCGCGCTGTCTTCCGCTTCGCCGTCTTCGCACATCATCGCGACGCCCGGTTCATCGACGGTCGACATCGAGCGTCGACGACTGCCGTGCGCAAGTAAGTGCACGAGTGCCCACCCATTAGAATTCAAATTCAAACTCGCGCGAACCCGTCAACGCCTAATAAGCCCTGCCTAAGCCCCGGTGCCCCCCCTCGCCCGCGCGCGCGTCGTTCGTCTCTCTTTTTTGTGCTACTTTGATTTCCTGACACGTACCAAAATTGGCCATTTTGACACTGTTTGCCCATACAAAAAAGCTGATACGCGATACGCTGATACGGTATCAGCTCGTACCAACCGCAACAGGCCGACTCGGTGACCAGAGAACCGCCCGGTGAACCACTCCGCCCGGTAAACCACTCGCTGAGTCGACCACGCATGTGTCGCGTACGGAAGCATCCGATGAAATCGTTGTGGGCATCTAGATAAATATATCGAGCGATAAAACCAGGTCTTGTAGGTGATTCAATTTTATGTCGTCATTTCCATTGGACGCACACAGTTTTTAATCCAGAAAAATGTTCAAACTGAAGAATTGGCTTGATGAGCATTGAGACGCGTCAAAAACAAGTTCATATCATCACAGAGAAACTGTTTACCACACATCTTGGTCGCTGTGGATAAGAACTCAATGAAATCGTCGTCGATGAACGAGCTGTGAATTGCGACAACGTCATTCTGTAGCCATCGATACGAGCCTTCCGCTTTGAGCGCGTCATGACAATACTCCACTATAGACTTTGGTTGTGCCGGGTCGGCCTCTTTCCGACGAAAATCAGTCGGATGATATATCCCAAAGAGGGTTTCAGAGCTTGAAAGTGGATTGCCATACCACAGAAAGTCGAACAAGAAATAATCATGATCAGCTAGCAACTCAAGAAGCTCGACACATGGATCACCAGGATTATACTCGGCAAAAATGACATCAATCCCGCGTTTCGCTAAAAGTTCTGTCGCGCCGCGCAATACCTTCACTTCGTTTGAAGCCTGAACATCGATCGATAAAGCCAACACATGCTCATCAATCACATCATCCAAAGTCATCAAGCAACCAGAAAACGCGTGCCGATACGTCAGTTTAACTTCACTGGCCCGCTTTTCACCCGCGCCACATAAGTGCAAGTCAACCAAACCGTGACTTCTGTTCGCCATGTCTTTGAGTTCGTCAAAATATACAGGGTTAGGCTCGAAACTAATACTTCTCAACCCGAGGCGTGTATAGTCTAAGAGCTCGTATCCCTCCGCTGTCCCTACGACAACAATGGGGCTATCTTTAGCTGTGTCACGTGCATGTTCAATGATAGCTGTGCGGAAGCCGTTATGGAACTCAAGGTGTCCGATACACTGCCGAGCGATGTGAGAGTGAACGTGCCGTTCAACTAAAGAGCTTTTTTTGCGTTTCTCAACCGGCATCTGTTGGCACACAAAAGGTGCTGCGTCCAGCTCCGGCTCCGGCGTGTTCGTCGTCGAACGTTTGTGCACAGGCGATAGGAAAAGTATGACGGAAAAAACTAACAGCGTCATCACTGCCACAGTTCTTCGAACTGCGCGTATCCTCATCTAAACGTTCTTTCGTCGGACGCGTTTTCGCGGCGTCGCGCAAGCTGCGCGCAGTGAAACACGCGAAGCCGCGAATGGGTTCCGTAAGAACTCGGGTTCGTGGGAAAAATTTATATATCGCCCCTTTAGAGAGTACCTACACACATGACGAGTCATGAACCGTGGATATATACGTAGTTTACACCGTTTAGTTCTAAAAGTTTGATTCTACCAGTACAACATCTACGAGAGGTAGTTCCTAATGCTAATTTGCTCGCCTTTGCTTGCCTTGCGTTTGTGTTCATCGACCATCTTCTCGTGCCAGCCCCTCTTCCTCGTTTTCAGTGTTGACGAATGGGATTATCTTTACGGAAGCTCTTCTTCACACTTCTTGGAGGAACAACACCATCATCTTCAACCTTGTTTTACAAGTACTACCATATCTTTCTGCTGGGCGTACCAGGTTTCAATGATAGCTACTTGTAATCATCATCACTTATCGACGCACTAGGCCCGATTGCTCACAATCATATAAGGTATAGCTCGCAGTTTTCTCCTATCGAGTCCTCACTATGATAGGTCCGGTGGATAAGAATATATATATAGGGTTCTAGAAAATTACTCCCGCCTGAGCGTTTCAGCAACCGAGCGCGAGAGTTCAACTCATAGTTGCGGTGAAGGCGCGGTATCTATCGACGCCGCTGGCCTGTCATCATTCGACGACTTGGTTGGCTATGGGAGCGACAGGGACGGAAAGAGGGATCCGTTTGCATCAGCTGTAATGGCAGTCGCCGTAGTTTCACTTAAAACTGACAAGTCTGGCAGGCGTCGACTTCGTTTACTTCTCGCCAGTGTGATCGCCTTTACAACGTGCTATTTTCGCAACCGCTACACTGTGGATCGTAGGAGTGTCTGTAACAAGTACCGACCGCAAATGTATGAGTTGGCACTACTGACAAGCCTCTGGGTAGACTCAAACCGTTGGCGAAAACATCGAGTTGAGGTGCTGAAGGCACTTTCAATCAACGTGAGAAATCCACATCTCTCCGTAATTTACGTGCAGCTGGACGGCACTGATGGGGAGGCAGCCTGCCCACGATTGATGACTGATCTTGAGCGTGATTACAAAGTAAAGCCTACAGACATCGGGAAATTGGTATGCGCATACGATGGAGATGTTCGTCTGTCTTATCTACGCATGCTTGAAATAGCAAAATCTGCCCCACCGCTGCAAGGCCATGTTGTCGTGCTCGCAAATGGTGACATGGCATTTGACGACACGATCATGAAAGCAAAGTATGTGCAAACCGACACGCTACTCACGATAGCAACGCGAGGTCTGAGAGTTTCTTGGTTTTGGCCGAATTTAGGTTCTTCAAAGAGAACACCTGATAGGTGCTATCCGGTACCGAAAATTCGTGATAGCTGGGACGCTTACATCTTTCACCCTGAGAGTCTGCAGCTGAATAAAGCTTTGTGGCTCGATATGAAAACGTGTCGGCCCTTTTCTATGAACCAGATTTGGGCAGAGGAGTCGGCTCTGAATGCCATCCACATAGCGTCAACTTCAATTGAAAAAATCTTTCAGGTTTGCGATGAAATTTACATGTGGCACCTGCACAGAGCTCCAAAAACATATGATGAGGCAGCTATCGATCGAGTGTGGCACAGTTCGACCATTGCAGCCGATTGTTATGACACGTGTGAGTGCCTCGGTTTGCGTTCAAACGCAAATCGTTTGTCTTTGCGCGTGTGGGATTATCAAGATTTACCCTGGGTCATAGAAGCACGGAATGGCTCATCCATCACCCCCACTTCGCCTTTAAGCTGCAATGCGTAAGGTTTCCCTAACATTTCAAACTGATTGCAGGCGATAGTATCTCATTTGGAGCCACCTCATTGCGTAACTGTAGACCGCTTCGGCTGTTAAAGGTTTTTACCACTGCACACACTGAGTGTTGCATGACTCCAAAACTCAACTTTTTGCTCTAGTGCGATTCACACGTCCGTACTCGTATGTAAAAAGTCCTAAAGTCACACATGCTATGCCAAGTATTGATTTACCTCTAAATCCGTCCAGTTTGTAAATGAGGGAAGTAATAACGATAATAAAGACACGTCTGCACACGTTGAGTAATGCATACAACTCAAGTGGACAGTTAGCTAGTAATATTGTGCCACAGTAATTGTAAATGAAAAATGAAGTAGTCGGCAAAAGAATGAGCTCGTAAGAGGGGTAATCAATGGGAAATCCCCCATAACGATACGTGAAAAAGGCGAAGCTGCAGAACGAAATAATAGTAGCGTTCTTGTTTGAGTGGAAAAAAATGTCAGATGTGAGATGTGGTCTTTGTTTTGTCAGAATATCCGTGCACACGCTACGCACACTCAAAGCGAAATTGGATGCGATAGCACATAATATACCATAGCGCCGTCCTGTGTGCCCGCTCGTCAATAGGATCACACCTACGAAAACAACTCCTATCGATGAAGCAGAGGAGACCGTCGGTTTCTCACCGCTGATGAAGAATTTTAATAGTAGAGTACATAAAGGTTCTGACGCTTTGACAACATGTGTCAGGACGGCACTTGTCTGACAGAAGGAATAGTTTGTCGTAACTGCTGCAACTGCGTGACTTACTCCACATATATACAGGAGTGTTGAGAACCTCAAAAGTGACTTTCTCTGTCCACATGATGTAGCGTGTTGTTTGTGAAGCGGCTCGGCGTCAATGCTTTCAATAGAAGTAGATGCGTTGATACATGAAGTACCACAACGTCCTTCTGAAACAATTAGACCCATTACAGTACTGCAGAGAAGTTGTGAACAAGAGACGAGCCACACATCAGTACTGTCACCCAGGACAGACTTACTTGTTACAGTGCAAACGACCGTGCTCGACCACCAAGAGAGAGTAGTGAAAATCCATACAACTCGCCATTGATTCATTGGTTACGGCCTACGTGATGCCTCACGGCATATGTGTACTCGCGCATATATCGTCCCGCCGCGTTTCTACTCCACGTCCGCGCTAGATGTGAGCGCAGAAAATATATACTAAGGGTGACTAATAGTAAAACTTCATAACTTGGGCATAACTTTGTATTTGGTGGCGAGTTATGAAAATGGGACTAACGGCAGATCACCTCTCATAAATAAACGACCCGAGTTACGCGAAAACGACTAACAGTAAAATTTCACAGCTTCGTCACAGCTCGGGCGCCCCGTTTTTTGAACGTGAGGTCATGTGAGTCGCGTCGTAACCCGCGCGCGTGTGCATGACGACGCCGGGGTGACAGCGGGAGCTACGACGGCGCCGTAAGGTCATCGTCTTCGCCATGTCCGCATGCGCGAGCGCTTTGGCGTACTTGATGCTCCGTCGTCGACGCATCGTTCGCTCGAGGCGCGCATGCGGGCGGGTCGTTGCTTCTCGTTCCTAGTACGGTTCTCGGCCCGGGTTCGCGCGGACACCTATGTTCCCGCTGCAAAGGGGGCGTGCGAAGTGGGAACACGGCTGGGCAGGGTCGTACTGGTTCGGCTGGGGATGATTCATACGCGCTGATACTGAAAACAGTTAACAAAAGCTGCGGTTGCCTTGGTCGGTATTTGATTCTCTTGCGCGCGAGATGTAAGCAGATCCGGATTTGCAAGAGAGTCAAATATGCGCAGTACCATTACGGCTGAAGCTGTGCGTGGCGCTACGTCATGTGGCAGCAGGTCACTCGTTCGACGGCTTAGAGGAGTCCTTCAAGATGAAAGAGCGCGCAGGTGATGTGTCGGTTCTTTTGGGGAAAGTTTTTTCCATGGATGATGGCACGGAAGTATAAGGAGACCGTGTACGCATCACAAAACATCGATGAGTTACAGGAAGCCTGCGAGGAGTACCTATGCCGGGTTCTCGGGTTGCTACGGCAGTGTTGATGGAGTGCATGTGCCATGGTATGGATTCAAATCTGGTGCGCTTGCAGCAGACTTTGTCGGCAAAGAGAAGCAACCGACACTCGTGTTCGGTGTCACATTCGATCATCGATATCGCATCATGAACTTCACCGAAGCGCACGCTGGTGCTACAAACGACAAGTTTGTCGTTATAGGCGACGAATTTCATACTCTCATCATGCACACTCAACTTTACAAGGACTACAAGTTTGACGTGTATACATCGAGAGATGGAGCCAGAACTTGTTACAAAGGGTGCTACGTGCTGTGCGACGGTGGATGCGGCGATTGGCGACATCTGGTGTCTGCGTTCTCATACGTCGAACCATTTTCTCCACGTGTGAATTGGTCTCATCGCGTTGGTTCAGTGAGGAAAGATAGTGAGTGCACATTCGGCGTTCTCAAGGCTCGTTTTCGAGTACTCACGAGTCGAATGTATAGGCGTAAGGCGGCCGATGTGGAGAACCTGTTCAAAGTTTGCTGTTGTCTTCACAACATGATTATGAGTGCGCGAGATGTCCGTCTCGAACGGGTAACGAGAATCTACAGGCTACCTTGGACGAGTGCAACTTAGACGACGGCGAGGATTTAAGAGATACGAATGCGCGCGGACAGCTCGTTCGGAATCTGCGAAGCGCATCGATCGTTGATGTCGACGACGACGACGACGACGACAACGACGCGCACAACGCAGTGCTGAGAGTGGACGCGCGCGACGGAAGCGATGGTGATAACGGATCAACTAGTAATCCAGCTACCCACAGTTGATGGTTATGTACCAGCTCGCGGTACAGTGTTTGCGCAATTTAACGATTAATTGAAGTGGCCTGACGCCCGGCGAGCTTCGCCAACAATACCGAGTGGATTCCAAACAACTGAGGATCGAGGCCTCGAGGTCTCATTCGAAGGGAAAGCCTTTCGCGTGCGATTACTTGCTGATGAGTTGTTCGTCTTTAAAAGCCTCGTCCGTAAGTGGTCGCGTCCAACAAGTGAACTCGCAGCTTAAGGCTGCCACGCACTTTGGCGTGTCAGTAAATGCTTTCTGGCGTTATTCGTTATATAGTATTATACCAGTACACGTGAATCCGATGATGCTCGCCGTGTCAAAGAACATTTTGGCGACAACAGCGCGGAGTACTTGCTCGTGTCGCTCTGGCGTAACATGCCCTACCGCGGCGACCTGCACTCACTGGTCATAAATCCGGAGTACCGATCCAAAGGTAACTACCTTCACATCGATGGCGACACCTACACTATCGTGATCAACGAGCACAAGACCGCGCCTCAGTGGGGCCCGAAGAGGGATGTGCTCGACGCGGACGTGTGCGAACTCGTGCGTCGGTTCATGGAATTCAACGGTCTCCGCGATGACGATTACCTGCTGGGTGAGCGCTCGCACTCCGAATGGATCAACAAGTTTCTCACGACGGTTGGTATCAAGAAGGCTTGCCACGCTCGCATGCACCTGTTGCGTCACACGTGGGCCACGACGTACGCGGACAGAGTAATCACACAGTACGAGGACGGTGTAATTACCGCCGAAGAGTACGATGATGCTCGCGAACGCCTCTGCTATCTCATGTGCCACACTCCCGAGGCAAACGAAAAATATCTCAATCCGATCAAAACGGCGGAATAGATTTTTAATATCATCTTACAGCATATGAATCGCCCTCGGGCATCCAC
>JACLAB010004752.1_pt1 | contig 17975 bp, 20 predicted proteins | sample 8027921 | NCBI WGS metagenome assembly JACLAB01 (sample SAMN15725117, study PRJNA655200) | protist metagenome | isolation source: fluorescence activated cell sorting (FACS) single amplified genomes of... | place: USA: West Boothbay Harbor, Gulf of Maine | collected 2000-07-19 | reverse complement strand
AATATTGCCTTTACCGCTTTTGCTATATGCAATTTTTGTTTTGAAACCAATTGTATTACTTAAATTCAACTCTTCTTGAATTAAGTTAGGTTCGGAGTTGCTTTTGGATTTTTGTTTATTATTTTCTAAATCTCTAACAGATATTTTTCCTTTGGAAATTTTTAAGAGCAACTCTTCATCATAATCTTCCGGTTTTTTACCAATTAACGCTCTTGCGTGCCCCATTGTAATAACACCGGTGTTAAGTAAATCGAAGAAATATGTGTGTAAATTTAAGATTCTTAATAAGTTTGTAATATGAGATCTACTTTTTCCAACTATTTTTGCTAAATTTTCATGAGTATAGTTATTTTTATCGATTAATCTCTGATATGCCTTGGCCTCTTCTGAAATTTTAAGATCTTCTCTTTGAATATTCTCTATTAGAGCTATTTCATCTTTATCCAAGTCCTCAGGTAGAAGAAGCGATGGTAGTATTTTCAGATTTGCCTCTTGTGAAGCTCTCCATCTCCTCTCACCAGCCACAATAGTATAAGTATCACCTTCTCGAACAGATAATATTAATGGCTGGATAAGGCCATTTTCCTTAATAGACTGCGATAATTCACTTATCCTAGCTTGATCAAATTCTTTTCTTGGTTGCTGTTCGTCTCTATATATCTTTTCTATCGGCACTAACAGCAAGCCCTTTTTGTCTATCGATAAATTTTGATTTATTGAACTATTCTCCTTACTGCCTAAAAGAGATGAAAGTCCTTTGCCTAATTTTTTATTGGTTGCCATTAGAGGCGCTCCTTTCTAAAAATTCTTTTGCTAATCCTATATACGCCTGCGAACCAGAACATTTTAAATCATAAATTATTGCAGGGAGACCATGGCTAGGGGCCTCAGAAAGTGTAACGTTTCTTGGAACATTAAATTTATACACATTAGTATCAAAGTATTCCCTTGCCTCATTTTCAATTAACGAAGAGAGAGAGTTTCTTTTGTCATACATTGTTAAAATTATTCCATTGAGTTTTAAAACTGAGTTTAGATTACTTTTTACAATATCGATTGTTTTAATTAGTTTAGATAATCCTTCAAGAGCGAAAAACTCACATTGAACAGGTATTAAAACCTCATCACTGGCTGTAAGAGAACTAATAGTTAACAGACCAAGGGTAGGGGGTGTATCTATAAATATATAATCATAATTTTCTTTAATACTTCCTATATATTTTTTTAATAAAAAATTCCTATTTTCATCATCAGCTAATTCATATTCTGCTGCGGCTAAGTCTTCACATGCAGATATAACATTTAAATTTGGTATCAGTGAAGGTTGAATAGCATTATTAATTTCAACATCATTACTAAAAACTTTATAAATTGACTTGTTTGCATCATAAGCATTAAAAGACATCGATGAATTGTATTGAGGGTCCATATCTATCACTAATACTTTTTTATCAATTGATGCAAGAGCTGTCGCAAGATTCACAACTGTTGTGGTTTTACCAACTCCACCCTTTTGATTGGCTATTGTAATAATCATTTCAAACCCATAACGACTATTTTCGATTCATCTGAAGTAATACTTGGATAATTTTGCCAACTATACTTTTCAGAATTTATCAAATTAAGCTCTGATAGATAAGACTTACCTTTGAGCAAAACATAAATTGTTTTTTTATGAATTATATTCTTAGTAAAATGAATTATTTTCTCAATTGGTGCAAAGGCTCTAGCTGTAATATAATCAATATTTAATCCAGATATTTCAGATATGGGCTTAGTGTAAATTTTATAGTTTAAACCAAGATGTACTTTACACGACTCTAAAAATGCTGATTTCTTTGGAGATTTTTCAACTAAATGTAAGTTTTGGTAACCCATAATGGATAATAATACTCCTGGTAAACCAGCTCCAGTGCCGATATCCATAACCTGTTTATCTTTATTAGGCATATGATTAATAATCTGCAAACAATCTAAGATGTGTCTTTGATCAAAATCATCAATTGTGCTTTTACCTATCAAGTTCATTTTATTATTTTCATCTAATAAAATCTTTTTATATTCCATCAGTGCTGAAAAAATTTTATTTGGATCTTCAAAGTTTTTTTTACAAAAATCTTGTAAACTTTGTTTAGGCAACTTTTACTCCTTTGACTTTTTTATGCTTAATAATTTGAAATAATGCACTAGGAGTAATTCCTGAAATTTTTCCAGCATCATATAAGTTTTCAGGTTTAAGTTTATTGAGTTTCTCTAAAATCTCTTTGGACAGTGATGGGATTTTATTGAAATCAATATTTTTTAAATTCATATTTTTATTTTTACTTAATTGCTCATAAGATTTTTTTTCTCTCTCATAAAAAACCTCATACTTTGAATCAAAATATATTTTAGTTAATAACTTTTGATTAATCTTTATACCAAAGAAATTCTCAAATGTTTTAGTGCTTAAATCTAAAAATTTTAGCACTTCAAATCCATTTCGAACTTTTCCATCTTTTTTAACTTTAATATTTTTTTTCATTAAATCATTTGGTGAATAATTAAATGACTTTAGCTTGGTGAGTATCTTTTTTTCTTTGATTAAGTTTTTGCTAATTGTATTAAAATCTACTTTCTTAAATATCTTTGAATTGATATTTTCAGCAAATCTTTCATAAGAATTGTCAGTTCGCAATTTTAGTCTATTTTCTGCCCTAGATGTGAACATCCGATAAGGTTCTGTGACACCTAACTTGGTTAAATCATCTACTAGTACTCCGATATAACTATTATCTCTATTAAAAACATTTTGCTGAAATTTAATTTTTTTTATTTTAATAGCAGCTTGAATTGCTGCATAAATACCTTGACCTGCTGCCTCTTCATATCCTGTAGTCCCATTAATCTGTCCTGCTAAAAAAAAGTTTTCGATTTTTTTAGTTTCAAAATTATTTTTTAATTCTCTAGGATCAACTGAATCATATTCAACAGCGTATCCATATTGGTCAACTTCACATTTTTCTAATCCTTTAATTGATCTTAGAAATTTCAATTGAATTTTTTTATCAAGTGAATTTGAAATGCCATTAGGATAAACAAGATCAGAATTTAAGCCCTCTGGCTCTAGAAAAATATTATGTCCATTTCTATCTCCAAATTTTGTGATTTTATCTTCTATTGAAGGACAATAACGAACGCCCTGAGATTTAATAATTCCTGAATACATGGCAGATTTATCTAAATTATCTCTAATGATTTTATGTGTTTTATTATTTGTTTTAGTAATATAACAATTAATATTTTTGTTCGTATTTTGTTTTGTAAAATAAGATAAGTATATATCATGATTTTCAGAAGGTTGGGGTTCTAGAACACTATAATCGATAGATCCGTTATAAATCCTAGGGGGCGTACCTGTTTTTAGCCGCATTGTTCGAAAATTTTTATTTATAAACTTTGCTAGTGCTTTAGATGAGCTATTACCTATTCTCCCGGCCTCTTTTACTTCTGTCCCAAAGTAAATTTTACCATTTAAAAAGGTTCCGGTTGTTAAAATAACAGCTTTAGACTTTAACTTTCCTAAATTTAAACACTCTACACCTATAATTTTATTATTTTTTTCAAGAATATTTACTGCTTCATCTTCAATAAGATCAATCTTAGATTTTTTTATATATTGTTGCATATTCTTAGAATATAAATCTCTATCTATTTGTGCTCTAACACCCCATACGGCAGGTCCTTTTGAAAGATTTAAAACTCTATAATGTATGGCAGATTTATCTCCTATTTTGCAAATAACGCCACCTAAAATATCTACTTCACTTGCAATATGAGTCTTGCCCACTCCCCCAATACTAGGATTACATGATAATTTTCCTAAATCTGAATAATTTTTTGTGATAAGAGCTGTTTTTAGGCCATATTTTTCTGAAATATTAGCTGCTTCAATTCCTGCATGTCCTGCACCTATTACTATTACATCATAATGTTCCACGTGAAACAATCTACTTTCCTATGCAGAAATTACTAAATACTCTGTCATATACATCTTCGTTATTAATATATCCAAATTCATATGAAAAATCATCTAATATATTTCTAATATTTTGAGCGATTATTAAAATATCAGTCTCCTGCATTATATCGAACTCATATTCCAGAATTTTCTCCAGAAAATCAATTTCTTCTAAATTGAAATCTACAATTGTTTTCTTTGAAGAAATATATCTTTTATGAATAGCGTTAATTCTTATTTTTTTAAGTAGAGTTTCTCTATCAAAGTTATGATTAACCTTAATGTTTTTTGATTTATATTTAAATTGATCTGATTTTGTCTCTATAATTGTATGGTTATCTTCAACTAAAAAGTCCTGAATTATCTGCTTTATATCAATTTTTTTAGTATTTTTATCAATGAGTATTAAAAAATGATCAATTTCTTTAGATATTGCCTGGGCTTTTTTGTAACCAAATTTTTCTATTTTACCTTGTTTGGCTCTTTGACCCGCCGTATCAAATATTTCAAATTTCCTTCCCTCAAAAATAAATTCATTTGAAAGAACATCTCTTGTTGTTCCTTTTATATCAGTGACAATAGCTCTTTCTATATCAATTATCTTATTAAATAGAGTTGATTTTCCAACATTAACAGGACCTATCAGCATTATTTTACATATATTTTTTTGTGATAGCTTGTTCTTATTATTTTGTAATATATTATTACATTTGAAAAAGAATTTTTGTACTTTTTTCATGAATTGACTAAAATTATAGTCCTCATCATCTACAAAATCTATAGATGCAGTGATTTCGGAGAACAAATTGATGATATCTTCCCTTAATGGCATTAGACCACTGGTAACATCACCCTCGAAAAGTAATTTTTTATTATATTCCAGTGATGAAAAGCTGTCATTTAAGATAATTGAATTTATGGCTTTAGCTTGCTTTAGAGAATTCTTGCTATTCAAAACAGACCTATAGGAAAATTCACCATTTTTAGCTAGACGTAGTTTTGAAATCTTAAGATCTTTTAGAGTTTGTTCGAATTGACTCGCAATAAGAGGAGATCCATGGAGGAAAACCTCACAAACATCTTCTCCAGTAAATGATTTAGGAGACTTAAAGTAAACAACGCTGCATTCATCTAATACGGATCCATCTTTTTTATATAATTTGGTTAATTTGATAAGGGCATGATCCTTAGAAAAGTTCTTATGGGTTAGTTTTTTTAAAATACCTAAAACATCGTCTCCTGAAATTCTATATCCTATAACTGGTGACTTCACCAATGGAGTAAAATTCGAGTATATAGTTCCAGACTTAAACAAAGCTTGGTTATTATAAATTTATAAATATTCTAGTCTAGTTATGAAAAAAATATTTGTTCTAATATTAATAGTGCCCTCTTTATGCTGGGGGTTAACATTTAAAAGCGATGGAACAGTTGTCGATAAACAAGGGAATATTGTAAGCCAAAAAAAGGTTAGCTTAGATGTCGGTAATGACTCTTACACAGGTGACATTGATAAATATAATTACTCTCATACGAATGTCTTAAATGGCAAAATTGATTTTGTATTTGGAGGAAAATACATAAACAAAAAATCAATAGATCCAAAAACTAAAAGATACTTCATGCCAAACAATACTTTTGAAAGAAGTTTTCAAAAATACTTTCCAGGTTGGTTTTACAAGCAAGGCATTTCGTGGGGGAATTTTGACAACGAGGGACATCAAGATATTGTGGTAGGGGGAATTCAAAATGCCTGCATGCCAGATGGTTCATCCAAGGAAATAGAATTGCGAAGTGGCGGTTCAAGCACCTGTAAAAGTGATGGGCTTCTTTTAAGTAAATATCCGCAGATAGTCCCACTTACAATCAAAGGTTCTAAGTTTAATGAAATTGAAAATCAGCAAAATAAATTAATATACAGTGACAAATCTTATGGCAATGGGGCATGGAGAGTTGTTATTGATGATTTTAATAAAGATGGGATTGATGATTTTTTTATACCTGTTGCTGTTTCACAATTTGTAAAAAATAAATGGGACTATCGTAGTCCAAATCAAGTATTCGTATCAAACAAAGATGGCTACTGGGAGCAATCAACACATACAGGATATTTGGTTGATAAAAAAAATAATTTATTTATGGGTTTCTCTCATGGCGTTACAGCCAATGACATTGATAAGGATGGTGACACAGATTTAATTACAACTATGTTTGAGGGTTCTGTTTGTCATTTCAATGATGGTGAAGGAAATTTTGATGCAAAAATATGTCATCCAGATATGGCTTTTGCGATTACATCAGGCGATTTTAATAATGATGGAAATATAGACATTGTGGTTGCTGGTCATCATTGCCCTGGAGGTAAGTTAGACTATTTAAGAGAATGCAGTGCTGAGAGAGGGGGCAATAAGGGAGTTAAACTGGTGTTAGGTGATGGCAAAGGCAATTTTAAAAAAACTTCTCAAATTTTACCCTGGGCATCAACAAATAATGGAAAGTTTGTTTATAGCCATATAGTTGAAATGACAACCTGGGATTTTGATGATGATGGTGATCTTGATATAGCTGGCTCACATGTAGGGCCGTGGTATTCGGGTGGTGTGATGTTGATTTATGAGAATTTGGATGGACAATTTAAAATTGCAGACACTGTTGATTTTATTCAACCTAATCCAAATTGGGTAGACAAAAAGTCATGGAATAGTGAAATAAAACATGAGGCAAAGGGTAACCCATATAACTCGTATTGTCAGAGCAGTATTTTAATAGATGTTAATTTAGATGAGAAGATGGATATTTATTGTGATGCGGTTGTTCATGATGCACATAATGGATACTTCTTTATTAACAAAGGTAATCTAAAATTTGAAAAGATAGGTCCTGATGAAATGAAGAAAACAGGTTGGGTAAATTACTATCCCTTCTTTAAAGATTTTAACAAAGATCAAACATATACACCCATTAGATAGTTTGAAAATGATTTTATCTAAACCTAATTATATTAAAATTTACGGTCACAGGGGTGCTAGGGGAGATCTGCCAGAAAATACATTAGAGAGTTTTAAATATTTATTTGAAAATAATATACATGCTTATGAAACTGATATTTTAATTTCAAAAGATTTCATTCCTATAATTACGCATGATTTTAGATTGGATCCCAGTTATACAAAGGACATTAACGACAATTGGATTGAAGATGAAAACATAAAAATTATCGACCTGACGTACGATCAAATATCACAATTTGACGTTGGTACGCTTAACAAGCAATCTAAGTATGGAAGAAAATTTATTAATCAAAAAAGTTTGGAAAATCAAAAAATACCAAAATTATCTGATCTTTTAAAATTAACATCAGATAATATTGTTGAAAATTTATTAATAAATTTAGAAATTAAATCAACGCCTGTTGAAAAAAGCCTTACGCCAGAACCAAATGAGATGGTAAAAATAATTATAGATGAAGTTAGTCATTCGAATTTAGAGGATAGAATTATTTATTCATCTTTTGATTGGAGGGTTCTAAGAGAAATAAAAGAGAGGGACCCAAAAATTCCTCGGGCCTACCTTACATCTGGTGTTAAAGGAAAAATTTATGATAAGTCGCCCTGGTTAGATTTTACTCCTTTACATAATGGTGTTGAATTACCTGAACTTATTAAAGCACTTGGCGGAAGTGCTTGGCACCCCAATTATAAAGATGTTAATAAAGAAATTGTTCAAATATCTCATGATAAGGGATTACCTGTTAATGTGTGGACCGTAAATAGAGAGAGCGACATGCTGCGGATGATTGATTATGGCGTTGACGGTATAATGACTGACTATCCTTTGAAATTAAAAGAGCTTTGTGAAAGGAAAAATATAAAGTGGTTTTAATTAAAAAATTAGTGCTTATTGGTTCATACTGCTGAAAAACTCTTCATTGGTTTTACAGTCTTTCATCTTATCTAATAAAAATTCCATTGCGTCCACCGTACCCATAGATGATAAAATTTTCCTTAAAATAAAGACTTTTTGAAGGTCTCCAGCATCTAATAATAAGTCTTCTTTTCTAGTTCCAGATTTTTGGACATCAATCGCAGGATAAGTCCTTTTATCGGAAAGTTTTCTATCAAGAACAATTTCAGAATTACCAGTACCCTTAAATTCTTCAAAAATGACTTCATCCATTCTACTACCAGTTTCAATTAATGCTGTTGCAATTATTGTAAGTGAACCACCTTCTTCGATATTTCTAGCTGCACCAAAAAATCTTTTTGGTCTTTGTAAGGCATTAGCATCAACACCACCAGTTAAAACCTTTCCACTTGAGGGGACAACAGTATTATAAGCTCTACCTAATCTTGTGATAGAGTCTAAAAGAATAACCACATCATATTTATTTTCAGCAAGTCTTTTTGCTTTTTCTATAACCATCTCAGCAACTTGGACGTGTCTTGCAGCTGGTTCATCAAATGTTGAACTAATGACTTCACCATTAACAGATCTTTGCATATCAGTTACCTCTTCTGGTCGTTCATCAATTAAAAGAACCATTAAATAAGCATCTGGAAAATTTTCTGCAATTGATTTTGCAACTTTCTGAAGAATAACTGTTTTTCCAGACCTGGGAGGGGCAACAATGAGTGATCTTTGTCCTGCACCAACTGGGGCAATTATATCAATAATTCTAGCTGATAGGTCTTTATCAGGTTTATCTGTTTCAAGATTAAATTTCTTTTCAGGGTATAATGGAGTTAGATTATCAAAATTTGTTTTAAATTTATTATTTTTAGCAATTTCAATAAAATTAACTTTATTGATTTCTACCAATGCAAAATAACGTTCTCCCTCTTTAGGAGGCCTAATAGGGCCTTCAAGAGTATCGCCTTTCCTAAGACCAAATTTCTTAATAAAGTTCGGTGTTACATAAATATCATCAGGACCTGGAAGATAATTAGAGTCTGCAGACCTTAAAAAACCAAAGCCATCTTGCATGGTTTCCAAAACACCTTCGCCAATAATTTCTTCATTTTTTTCAGCGAACTTTTTTAGGACAGAAAAATAAATCTCCTGTTTTCTTAGACCTGATGCATTTTCGATGCCTAAAGACTCTGCATATTTTAATAATTCTTGTGGTTTTTTTTCTTTTAATTCGTTTAGATGCATTTTGGAAAATTCCTAGATAGTTAGATTTATAGAGTTATCTATATAACAAAAAAAAATATAAAAATATATATATTTATAGAAGTAGTATTGTTGTAGTAGGTCGAATTGTGGGGATTAACAACTTATTATTACACATTACTGTTATTATTATTGATTTTATTGTGTTTAATAACAGCTGAGGATAACTTAATATTGATAAATAATTGTTCTTTAAGCTGTTTAGAACTTTAAAAAATTATGCATAAGTTATTTCATCCACAACTTTCCAAACAAGTTATTATTGGCACTAAAAGTAAATCACGGCGTTCTCTATTTGAGAGTATCAACTTAAACTTTCAATATCAAACTGCCAACATAGATGAAAAAAATGTACCAAATTTAAAAAACGATAAATACGATGCATTGAAAATAGCCATAGCAAAAGCAGATTATTTATCAAATCGTAATAAGGGAAAAATCATTGTCACATTTGATACAACAATTCTTTTTAACAAAAAGACTGTTTATAAATGTAGCACCCCAAGATGTTGCATAAAACTATTAAATTCGTTTAGCCATAAGACACATTACTTATACACAGGTATGGTATTTATGGCAGATAATAAGATTATCAAAAAAAAATTATCAGAAACAAAGATCACATTTAAAAATAATCATAAATCTGTTATCTCTAAATATGTGAAGGATAATTTTAATCAAATAAAGTCAGCAGTAGGTTGTTATAATATTGAAAGCACTGGTAGGATACTTTTTCATAATATTACGAACAGCTATTTTAATGTTTTAGGCATTGATATTATTAATTTCATAGGCACGCTGAGGAAAATTTAATGAAAAGGAAAATTGGTATTTTAGCAGAAAAATTAAGTCATTCACTATCGCCAGTAATTCATAGATATTGGGATAATTTATATGAAACCAACTTTATCTATAAAAAATTTGAAATAAAAAAAGAATTACTTGAAAAATTTTTTAATGATTATCGAAAAAATAATACTTTCAGCGGCTTTAATATAACCATACCGTACAAAGAGATATGTATGTCTTATTGTGATAAAATTTCATCAAGCGCAAAAAAAATAGGATCTGTTAATTTAATATATAAAAAGAATAAAATAATATATGGCGACAACACTGATGTAATAGGTTTTTCGAAATGTTACAATAGTCTTAAAATTGAGAAACCAAAAACAGTACTAGTTGTTGGTGCTGGGGGCGCTGCTCGAGCGGTGTTGTATTTTTTAAATAAAAAAAATATTGTAAATATTGATGTTTTTGCTCCAACTTTAAAAAGAAAAGTGGGGCTAGAAACTTGTTTTAATTTCAAAAATTTTATTAATAAGAGCACAAAACTGAGAAACAAATATGATTTAATTATTAATGCTTCTAGCGCAGGTATGGTTGGAAAATCCTCATTAAACAGAAATATCATAAATCTGGTAAAATCATCTAAAAGTGTCATAGATATCGTCTATAACCCAATCATCACTGACCTATTAAAAAAAGCAGATCTTGAAAATAAAAATTACATTGGTGGGTTAACAATGTTAGTCGAACAGGCTAAACCATCATTTGAAAGATGGACAGGAAAAAAAATAATTATTGATCAGGACTTATATAAAAAAATCGAGCGATATATTTAATGAACATAGCAATTACAGGAAACATTGGTTCTGGAAAATCTGAAGTAATTAAATTTTTAAAATCACTGAACTTTAGATGTATCTCATCTGATAAAATCATATCTAGTCTTTATAATAATGAAAAAACAAAATCTAGTATCCTTAACAAGCTTAATTTAAATCAAAAAAATTATAAAGAAGAGATTTTAAAGAATTTAGGTGATGAAAAATTTAATCGGTTACTTAAAAAAGTTATTTATCCAATGCTTTATGCAAAAAAAAAATTAATGACACCAAAATATGAAACATATAATCCTATCTTTTTTGAAGTGCCTTTATTGTTTGAAGAAAAATTAGCGAGATCATTTGACTTAATCATATTCATAAAAGCAGATATTAATAAAAGAAAGGAGAGAGTACTAAAAAGAGGCGTGTCTAAAGAATACTTTAATCTTATGAACAAAAAACAGTTCAACGAAAATACGAAATCAAACTTATCAGACTTTACTATTCAAAATAATGGTTCCATCTTGAATTTAAGGTTAAATATTATTAAATTATTAAATTTATGAGAGAAATAATCCTAGATATAGAAACCAGCGGTCTTGATTACAAAGATGGTCACAGAATTGTAGAAATTGGTTGTATAGAAATGAATAAAAAAGAAGTTGGTGGTCATTACCACCAATACATCAACCCTCTCAAAACTCTTACAGAAGACAATATTAAAATACATGGGATCACAAATGAATTTTTAGAGGACAAACCAGTATTCGAAGAAATTGTTGATGATTTTTTAAAATTTATTCAAGATAGTTCAATTATTGCTCATAACGCAAATTTTGATATTGGTTTTCTTAATTTTGAGCTTGAAAAAATATCAAAGCCCAAAATAGATAAAATTAGAGTGGTTGACACTGTGACAATTGCAAGAAAAAGATTTCCAGGACAACAAGTAAATCTTGATGCTTTGGTAAAAAAATTAAAAATTAATTCTATGATTAATAGAGAACATCATGGAGCTTTAAAAGATGCTAAAATATTAACTGATGTCTATTTAGAGCTGCAGGGCATCAATCAGATAGGTTTAAAATTAGATGAAATGAAATCAAATAACATTAAATTAGCAAGTGAGCCAAATTTAAATAAAGTCGTATTAACAAAAGAAGAGACAGATGCACACAAAGAGTTTATAAAAAATGATATACCAAAATCTAATTGGGCGTTGTTAGACAAAAATTATGAGTAGTGAATTTATAGATATATTATTATTTGGAGTTATAGCGGTCTTTCTAATATATCGTTTAAGAAGTATATTAGGCTCCACTGATGGCAAAATTGTAAATATCAAAACTAAGAAATCTAAATCAAGCTTTAAACCTAAAATTGTTCCTCAAAACACTAATACGGAGTTCTTAGATGGTGCTAACAAAGCATATGAAATGATTGTTCAAGCTTACCAAAGTAATAACATTGAAAACGTAAAAGATTTATTAACACCAGAAGCTTTAAATGCCATGGTGCAAGCTAAGGCGCCAAAAGAAATAAAATTTTCAGAAGTAAATAATAGCTCTATCTTAGAGGATCGTGAAGAGGATAGCCGTTTAATTAAGTCCGTCAAATTTGAAACAGAACATTATAATGTTGCAAACAATGAGATTTTAACTGTCGTTGAAGATTGGGGTTTTGAAAAGGAAAAAAACACTTCAGATCCTAATTGGAAGCTATTTTCTATCAAACTTGTCTCATAAAATAAAATTAAACCTTAAAAACAAAACTAAGTCTCTAGAAGATTTACCTAATCAAAAAATATCTATTGTTTTAAAAAAGGATAAAATTAAAACGGAGGAATTTGTACCTAAAAAAATCATCAAGCCAAATGATATTATCTATAAAATACGCCCAGTTACAATTGATCAACAATTACATAAACAATTTAGAAAAGTTGATTTTTCAAAAATAGATCTTCATGGCTCTACTGTAGACGAGGCACATCAGAAATTATTAAAATATTTCGCAAACCACTTCTCTAAAAAGAATTTGTTACATATTGTAATTACTGGATTAGGAAATAAATCTAGTGAAGGAGATTTTTTTACTGGAAAAATAAGAAAGCAATTCCCTTTATGGTTAGACACAGAGCCTTTTCAGAAATTTGTCAAATCCTATTATCCGTGTAAGATTCAACATGGAGGACTTGGTGCTTTTTATATTAAATTAAAAACTAGAGTATAAATTTCTTTTCGTCAGTTGGTTTGATTTCAGATGTAATAGCATCTGTTACCCATTGCCTGTTAACTGTTTCAATTTTTTTCTCTGATAAATTTGCATCAAAGCTAATTCTTTCTAATATTTTTTCAAACATGGTTTGCAACCTTCTAGCGCCAATATTCTCAACTTCATTATTAATTTGTTCAGTGAGCACTGCTATTTCTTCTATGGCCTCATCCTCAAACACTAAATCAATATTTTCAGTTTCAAATAAAGATTTATATTGTTTGGTTAAGCTATTATCTGTTTCCTTTAATATTCTAATAAAATCACTTTTAGTGAGAGCATTTAGTCTTACACGAACAGGCAGTCTCCCTTGAAGCTCTGGAAGTAAATCACTGGGTTTTGATTGATGGAAGGCACCTGATGCAATAAATAAAATATGATTTGTTTCTATTGTTCCATATTTTGTAGAAACCACAGTACCTTCAATTAATGGAAGTAAATCTCTTTGAACCCCTTCTCGAGATACATCACCGCCGCGCCGTTCACTATTTGGTGCAATTTTGTCTATTTCATCAATAAAAACGATACCACTTTCTTGAACGCTTTTAATGGCATTTTGAACGACATTCTGTTTTTCGGCAATTTTTTCAATTTCTTCTTGGATAAGAGGCTCGTACGCATCACCAATTTTTAGTTTTGTTTTTTTCTTATTTTTTAATCCTTTGCCAAAAATATCATTCATATTAATCATGCCCATTTGTGCACCCGGCATTCCAGGAATATCTAATGATTGAAAGGGATTAGATTTTTGATCTAAAGCTATCTCTACTTCTTTATCATTTAACTGATTGTTTCGTAACATAGAACGAAATTTTTCTTTTGTTTCTTCTGACGGATTATCACCTAGTAAAGATTTTAGCACTATCTCTTCGGCATTATTTTTTGCTTCATCAATAAATTTATCTCTTATTTTTTTCTTTTCTAAATTTATTGCAACTTCAATTAAATCTCTAATAATTTGCTCTACATCTCTACCTACATATCCAATTTCTGTAAACTTGGTAGCCTCAACTTTAATAAATGGAGATTGTGTAAGCTTAGCAAGTTTTCTTGCAATTTCTGTTTTGCCACATCCGGTAGGCCCTATCATTAAAATATTTTTAGGAATGATATCATCCCTAAGTGATTCATCGCTTACATTCAAGCGTCTCCAACGGTTACGAAGAGCTATTGCTACTGCTTTTTTAGCTTCATCTTGTCCAATGACATAACGATCTAATTCTTCTTTTATTATTTGAGGTGTTAAATTTTGATCATCCATTAAATTTTTATTTCAGCAATATTTAAAGTATCATTTGTATATATGCACAGTTCTGCGGCAACCTTTAATGATTCAGCAGCAATTTCATGTGCGCTTAGATTTGATTTTCTTTTTAACGCTCGTGCGGCGCTTAAAGCAAAGTTTCCGCCAGATCCAATGGCAACAATTCCTTCTTGAGGTTCGAGTACATCACCTGTTCCACTTATTAAAAATGTTTCCTTTTTATCAGCAGCAATTATCATTGATTCAAGTCGACGAAGGTAACGATCGGTTCTCCAATCTTTTGCGAGTTCAACACACGCTCTTTTTAAATTATAGGAAAATTCTTCACATTTCTTTTCCAACCTATCAAAGAGAGCTAGTGCATCGGCTGTAGACCCAGCAAATCCAACTATAATTTGATCATTATGAAATGTTCTTATTTTATTTGCATTAGACTTAATAACAGCAGTTCCTAAAGTAACTTGACCATCTGATGCAATAACTACGCTTTTATCATCTCGTACACAGACAACAGTTGTAGAACGTATTATTGTTTTATTTTTATCCATTATTCCTATAAATATAGGTACTAATTATCTGATTACAAATGAGACAATTCACATTTAATAGAGACACAAGAGAAACAAAAATTTCCATTTCCATTAATTTAGATGGAGTTGGAAAAAGTAACATCGATACTGGTATTGCGTTTTTTGATCATATGCTTCAACAAATAAGCACGCACGGTTTAATTGACTTAGATATTAACTGTGATGGAGATTTGAAAGTTGATATGCACCATACAGTAGAGGATGTTGGTATTGCTTTAGGAGAATGTATTAAAAACGCACTTGGTGACAAGAAAGGCATAACTCGTTTTGCTAATTCATATGTAACTTTTGATGAAACCTTAACTAGGACAGCAATGGATTTATGTAATCGTCCTTATTTTATATGGAATGTTAAGACGACTTTAGAAAAAGTAGGGGATATGGAACAAGAATTATTTCCAGAGTTTTTCAAGTCACTTGTTACTGAATCAAGAATGAATTGTCATATTGAAACTCTTTATGGTGACAATAATCATCATATTATTGAAAGTTGTTTTAAGTCATTTGCCTTATCTCTAAAAAAAGCCATATCTATTGATCCCAGAAAAAAAGGTATTCCAAGTTCCAAAGGTAAACTTTGAAAAAAAAAGTTCTTGGACTTATTGACGGTCAGTCTGGAAACATAGGTTCAATAAAAAAAGCTATTAAAGATCTAATCAACGAAAAGCCCTATCAACTAAAAATAATACAAGGAAATTTTAACCCAAATAATTTTGATAAAATAATTTTACCCGGACAGGGTGCATATGCAACTTTGATATCTAATCTAAAAAAACTAAAAATAATTCGTCCATTAAAACAATATTTAGATGATAATAAATCCTATTTAGGTATTTGTGTAGGTATGCAAATCTTATCTGACGAAGGACATGAAGATCAAATCACCAAAGGTCTAGGAATTATATCAGGCAAGATTAAAAAGTTTTCTAATAAAAAACTTATTATCCCACATATGGGGTGGAATACTATTAGTGTTAACAAAGCGGATCCTATTGTTAAAAAAAATTTAAATGAAAAGGATTTTTATTTTGTTCACAGCTATATATATGAAAATATTAATAAAGAGAACATATTAGGCCTAACTACGTACGGGAAAAATTTTCCGTCAATTATTAATAAAGGAAATATTTATGGTGTCCAATTTCATCCAGAAAAAAGCCATAAAAATGGACTTAAATTGATAAAAAACTTTATTATGAAATCATGAAAGTCTTTCCCGCTATTGATATTATTGAAGGTAAGTGCGTTCGCCTTACCAAAGGCCTAGCGGACCAAAAAACAATTTATGAAAATTCCCCTGTTGAGATGGCAAAATTGTATCAAGATACTGGATTTAAAACTATTCACGTAGTTGATCTAGACTCAACTTTAGGTAATGGCAATAATGATAAAGTTTTAAAAGATATTAGAAATAATGTTGATATTAAAATTGAAGTCGCAGGCGGAATTAGAAGCAAAGAAGCAATAGACAATAAGATTAATGAGGGCTTTGATATAATTGTTATTGGTACATTTGCTATAAAAAATATTAACGAAGTTTTACAATTTGATGATGTAATTTTAAATAAATTATCTATTGCGCTAGATATAAAAGACAATCAAATTGCTTCGCATGGTTGGCAACAAACTGCTACAACTTCACTTAATGATATCATTGATCAATATAATAAAAAAAATATACATTCTTTCTTCGTAACGGATGTTGCTAATGATGGCATGTTATCTGGATTAAACATGCATACATTCCAAACTATTAAAAATTTAACCAACAAGCCAATTACAATTGGAGGAGGCGTTAAAGATATTTCTGATATTGAATTATCTCAAAAAAATGGGTTTGATAATGTAGTTGTTGGTAAAGCAATATATGAAAATAAAATTTCATTAGAAAGCTTGAAAAGGTTTAATGCTTAAAACTAGAATTATTCCTTGTCTTGATGTCATCGAGAACAAAGTCGTCAAAGGTGTAAATTTTAAAAATATAAAAGTAATGGGGAATGCTGTAGAGATGGCAAGGTATTATTCCTCAGCTGGTGCTGATGAATTGTGTATGCTTGATATTAATGCGTCCTATCAAAAAAGAAAAACATTTATAAAAACTGTTGAGTCGATTGCTAAGGTCATTAACATTCCTTTTACTGTTGGAGGAGGGGTTTCTGCTTTACAAGATATAACTGATTTGCTCAATGCAGGCGCAGATAAAGTCTCTATTAATTCCGCTGCTGTTAAAAAACCATCTTTAATTCGGAGGGCTTCTCTTAAACACGGATCTCAATGTATTGTAGTAGCAATTGATGGAAAAAGACATGGTAAGCAAATGAGAGTATTTATTAAAGGAGGAAGGGTATTAACTAGTAAAGAACTTGTTTCATGGTCTAAAAATGTTCAAGAATTAGGGGCAGGTGAAATTTTATTAACATCTATGGATACAGATGGTGTTCAAAATGGGTTTGATAGTGAAATGCTCATAAAAGTAACGAAAAATGTGAATATTCCTGTTATTGCGAGTGGCGGTGTCGGTGAGCTAAATCATTTTTATCTAGGACACTTGACTAAAGCAACAGGCTTATTGGCTGCTAGTGTTTTTCATTCAGGCAAGTATAAGATTACAAAGGTAAAAAATTATTTGAATTCTAAAGGAGTTCCAGTGAGACTATGACCTATGATGATGAAAATATTTTTGCAAAAATATTAAAAGGAGATATTCCTTGTGAAAGTGTATTCGAAGATGAGCATGTACTTTCTTTTAAAGATATAAACCCGCAAGCAAAACTGCATATTTTGATTATTCCCAAAAAGAAATTTATTGATATCACTGATTTCTTAGAAAATGCAGATCCAGAATATCAATCATCATTTTGGTATTCAGTAAATAAAATTATTAAGAAATTAAATTTAACGGATAAAGGATTTCAACTAAAATCGCACAAAGGCAAAGATGGTGGTCAAGAAGTGTTTCACTTCCATCTCCATTTACTTTCTAATACTTAATTATCTTGCTTGAATATAATTAATAATATCTATCACACCTTTGATAGATTTAGCATGACCTATTACACGATTGATTT
>JACLAB010014582.1_pt1 | contig 17978 bp, 29 predicted proteins | sample 8027921 | NCBI WGS metagenome assembly JACLAB01 (sample SAMN15725117, study PRJNA655200) | protist metagenome | isolation source: fluorescence activated cell sorting (FACS) single amplified genomes of... | place: USA: West Boothbay Harbor, Gulf of Maine | collected 2000-07-19 | reverse complement strand
GCGGATGTAGTCGTTGGCATCCTTGACGCCCTCGACGCCCAGCATGTCGAAGCGCACGACGTGCACGTCGGTGCTGCCGTCGCCGCGGAGCACGTCGGCCACCGCGTCAACGTCGAGATCCGGGTCGGCGCAGATCGTCACGTCGGACGCACGCGGCACGGGGTATGTTGACATGCCAGCCTTGCCAAACGTGCAGACGATTGTCGCCTCGTCTCCGACCGCCTGATACACGCTCAGCGCGTCCTCCGGCCCCTCGGCCATGATGATGACGCCGCCCTCGTGCTCGTTGCCGATCCGCATGACGTTGCCGGCGATCACGCCGCGGCTGTATTTGCTGATGCCGTTGTGCTCGCGCTTGTGGCCGTCGGGTGTGAGCAGCACGCTCTGCACGCCGCACACTTCTCCGCTTGGACTGAGCGCGGGAAACATAATTGCGGGGCCGTCGTATATATTCGGGTTGAACCGCGCCGCATGTGAGGCTGTGCTGGCTCTCAGACCCCTCGAGTTGAGGTAGAGCAGCGCCGGACGCACGGCGTCGGTGTTGTCACGCGAAATCGTGACGCCGCGCTCCCAGATCTCGCGGGCCTTGCGCATCTTGTCCGCGCGGGTCTCGTCGTCCCTCGCCAGCACTTCCTTGGCGGCCAGGCGCGCCATGAGGCGCTCGAACTCGCTGGGCGTGTACGGCATCGCGTCGGAGCTTTCGAGCTCCTTCGGATTGTAGCCGCCGCGCTTGAAGCCGCTGCCGATTGTCGCCTTGATCTCGTGGTCTTGGAGGCCCATTGCCTTGGCCGCGCTGTGCAGTTCCATGAGTGCCGCGTCTAGGTTTGCCGGCGCCATGTGCGCGTGACGGCCCAGGCTGAATGCGGCCTTGTTTAAAATTTCGTTGCGGCTCCCCTTGATCGCACCGGCCACGTCGGCCACCGCGCTCTCCGCAACTTTGCTAAAGTATCTCTCGCTCATAGTTTCCACCCTATAGTTTGGCCGCCCACCGAGGCAGGCGGCCATGTTGCTCAGAAGCCGAAGTTGTTACCGGTTGCGGGTGCTGCGTCGGGTGCCGGTGCAGGCGCTGGCGCCATCTCGGGTGCCGCTGCTGCCGCTGGGTGCTCTGCTCCGTTCTCCGGGCGATTGATCCACTTGGAGATGTTAAAGCCCACGTCATATGACGTGCCCTTGCCGACCACGACCGGCGTTGAGCTCGTGACCTGCACAATCGGGATCTGCGTCGCAAATTCCGGCGCCTGCTCGGCCTGATTGTACAGCTTGGCGATGAACTGGCCGAGGCCATACGAGTTGCCGCTGAACGACGCCTCGCGACCGTCGACCAGCCAGCACTTCACCTCAAAGCCCTGCTTATAGACTTCGCTTGGGCGCTCGATCTGCTCGGACGGTGACGGCCACGGCTGCCAGTCACGCACGCCGATGTCGATGTGCAGCCAGCCGAACTGTACTTCCTTGATGTCCACCGCGAAGCCGCGAGACATATCTATGTTCTCCTCGCCGGCTTCCGTCTTCACATACCAGCGATTTTGCGGCAGATTTGACCGTATAAACAATGAATTCCCAGAACCCTCTGAACTTGATCCGAATGATATTGGCATATGTTGTCTCCTAGACTATGGTTGCCGTTTCTCAGTCCACCTGACTGAACTTAAATGAGTAGCGTGGAAGTTGGATCGTTTTCAAGTCCCCAAAATCGTAACCCCACTCGTTGCTCTCGCTCGCCTTGCGATACTTTTCGAGAGCATACTGAACTGCTGCCTTCCCCTCGTCGAGGCTGGCAAAGTCCAATTCGTACACGCCGACTAAGTGCGGACGTGATTTTTGAACCGCTATGAAGCAGAAGCGGTCTACCTCAAACCCGGCATTCTCCATGCACCGCCGGTAGAATTGGTCTTGTATATGATAGCCCAGGTTGGCGCATTGCTTGGCAAAGCCCTCCGGGTCCGACGCAATGGTCGTCTTCAAGTCGATCAGCGCGCCGATGTCACGGCGCCATCCGTCCGGGCGGCACCGCATCTCGACGCCGGTCGACGGATCTTTGCTGAATATGCTGGCCTCGCACACGAGATCCCCGCTGAGCAGCTCCGCCGCTGCCCGGTTTGAGCGCACCGCTTCGGCCATGTCTGCGGCCAGGCGGTAATCCGCCTCCGTCAGCAGCAAGGCGCCCGCCTCTTCAGCCTCCAGCTTCTTGCGTTTCCAGTCAAGCCCCCGGCGCGTCTCCGGCCCGCACCAAATGCTTTCCGCGTGCTGCGGCTCGAACACCAGCGTGTGCGTGGCCGTGCCGACGTCGAAGGCGGGGCTGCTCTTAAACTCGCCGTACTTGTACTCGGCCGGCGATCCCATCGCTATCGTCTTTGCGCCGCTGGCGCTCAGCGACGGCTCGAGGTGGTACGCCTCGTTTGTCATGTCAAGTTTTACGGTCATCTTTTACCCGCCAAAATCTCCGACACGCGGCCGGGGTTCACGTTAAACATATTGGCGATGCTCTGCATTGACGCGTCTGGGTTTTCCATTGCGTAGTGTTGCACCATCGTTTTGACTTCCTCGGTGACGACCTTTGACGCTGGCGCCGCCTTCCGCGTGTACTTCTCACGCGTCATGTATTTCAGCGCCGCCTCGATAGACACGCGCACGTCTTGAATGTCATCCATCGCCAAAGCCGATTTCAGTATTTCTCGCGCAAACGGAATGTTGCTCATTTTTCTCCCCTTCCATATGCGGCTATCAGCAGACTTTCCGCACGGTGTTCGTCTTTCTTGCGCTTCAGTCGCAGCGCCAGATCTGGATACCATTGCTGGGCTTGCCGGCGCGCCGCGTCCTTATCCTTCGGCAAATTCATACTCGACTTCCACTTGGCCGGCCGCACTTCGCTGTACGGGTGGCCAGACAGTGCGGCAGTCGTAAGGATCTGGCCGTAGGCGAAGCCCAGCTTAAACACACTCACCACGCCCTGCTTAGGCATAGCCTGTTGTTTTTCAAGCCAAATATGCTCCACCGGGCCGGCGCTGTTGATGATGTCGAGCAGCGCGATCACGTCGACGCCGCCCTCGGTGTAGACCGGCAGGTCGTGCACCTCGGCGAAGCCGTCACCCAGAAGCGCAACGCCCCCGGTGCGGTAGCCTGGATCAATACCGACTGTAATCTTCAACAACATATCCACCCTTCTTGAGATGCTCGACGATCAGTCGCTCTATCGTCAGCGACGCGCTGACGCGCTGGCTGGCGCAATGCTCTTTCAACATCTCAGCTATATCGGCGCGGATGCGCGGCCCGATTTGTTTTAACTCATGTTTCACAGTGGTTCCTCCATTTGTTTGCCCAGTGTTAACAGAATGGGAGCAGGGGTCAAGGTGTCGCCGAGATATTTCTTTTCTGCCGTCGCCGTGTTAATATGGCCGGGAACCTTTTGGAGCCAACCATGGAAGTCGACGCAATCTTGAATATACTTTTTGGAGTTGTCATCGCTGGCATTGGCTGGTGGCTCAAAACTCAGCGAGAAGAGTTGGATCGCCTGCGCATCCTGCTTAACCGCACCCGCGAAGAAATGGCTAAAGAATATGTCACAAAGTCAGACAGCTCTGAAGTGCTATCACAAATTATGAATAAGTTTGACCGGCTAGAAGAAAAAATTGATCGGTTGATGGAGAGATGAAATGCTTTGCGCGCTGGTCTTTGTAAGTTTCGGACACGCATGGGTGCAGGGCGCAGGCAATGTTCTGGTGAAGTCTTGCTATTATAACTGCGGCAGCGAGAAGATAACAAAGGCGCAATGGTATGACCGCAAGTATAGTGTGCCGCCGCATTACGCCTGCCCAGTGAGGTTTGCAGAAGCATGATTGAAGTTTTAGCCCTAGCAAGTGCAGTCAGCACAGTCGCAGGCGGGATTAGCTCTGCGGTACAGGCTGGCAAGGACGTTGGTTCTGTGCTGCCGCAGTTTGGTAAGCTGGCCAAGCTGGAAGCCGACATCCACCTCGCAGAGAAAGGCCGACACAAAGGCCCGCTGGGCCGCCTGACCTCCACTGAGGAGGAAGGTTTCGCAATTGCCAATGCGAAGATGAAACACAAAGAAGCTATGGATACGCTCCGCAGCCATTGCCGCTTGTATGGACCACCGGGCATGTGGGAGACAGTGCAACGCGAAATGGGCGCAGCCAGAGCAAGGCAGAAGAAAGCTCTGGAGGAGCAGGCTGCGAAGCGTGACCGCATCTTTTACTTCATTACGATTGCAGTTGCCTGCATAGTTTTTGCCGTAGGCAGCGGCGGATTGATATGGATCGCAGCGTTGCTGGCGGAAGAGGTTAGGTGATGTGGGTCTTGATCTGGTTTCAACTTTCTACAAGCGTCATTCACTTCGAGGTTGGCCAGTATGGCTCTGAAAAAGATTGCACGGATGAGTTGCGAAGGGCGTCTGTTCTGGTGACAAAGAACAATGAATATTTGCAGTGCTTGAAAATTACGAAGGGTAAATAGAATGGCGCACACAATACTTGATAATTGGAAAGTTCTCCCGCGCTTGATGATGCTGGCGGTCACTGTGCTGACCTATCAGGCGGTGCATTGGTTTATGAGCCTAGATGATCCCAGCGTTGCCCAGTCAGGGCTTGTGAGCGTCTGTATGGGGGCGCTCACAGGCTGCTTTGGCATCTGGATGGGTAAGGAGAGCAAAACGAGCGTAACCAGCACTGGTTCAAGCTCAAAAGTAGAATATGAGGTGGGACAATGATCGGTCAGATAATAGGATCACTCGGCGGACTTGCTGCCAGCTACATCGACGGCAAGACTGCCGTGAAGAAAGCCGAAGCTGAGACTAAGATGAAAATCGCCACTGGCGAGATCAGTTGGGAGCAGGCTGCCATAGAGGCCAGCAACAATTCGTGGAAAGATGAGGCGTGGACATTATGCTTTATATTCATAGTGTTAGGCAGCTTTATACCGGGCATACAGCCTTACATGGCGCAGGGTTTCGCTAATCTGGGTGCTGCGCCGCAGTGGTTTCAGTGGGCGATGTATGCAAGTATTGCGGCGAGCTTTGGCATTCGCACGGTAAAGGGGCTGAAAAAATAATGGAAAACGTCAAGCTACCTCTCGCCCTTGTGGCAGCTATGGCCGTTCAGTTAGCGGCTGGTGTTTGGTGGGTCAGCCAGCAGGCTGCGACTATTGCGAGTTTGGAAGAAACCGTCGGTCAAATAGGCTCTCGCATGGCCATTGAGGACAATATCAACCTCAAGCGTGACGTGCAGGACAATGCTATGGAAATCGAATATGCTTTCGTTGAGATTGAGGAGATTTGGGACGAATTAGCTAACTTAGCTAATTCGATTGGTCAGGTCACGCAGTTGCAGCAGAGAGTTGCTCTGATTGAGAACGATCTTAAATACATAAGCCGCGACCATAACGGTATCATGGATATGAAAGGTGGGATGGATTAATGGCGACACCAGCAAAAGGCAAAGCCCGCGTCAAAGTCACGGCCAGCGGGCGTAAAGTCAGCTACGGCCAGGCGGGCAAAGCAAAAGGCGGCGGCCCACGGGTCAAGCCCGGCACGTCCAAGGGCGACGCATATTGCGCACGATCCGCCGCACAGAAGAAGAAGTTTCCGAAGGCGGCGAAAGATCCTAACAGCCCGCTAAACCTATCACGCAAACGCTGGAAATGTGCCGGCACTAAATCGAAGAGGTCATAACATGAAATACGGTAAAAAATCATCTGGCTTTAAGCCGTGCCCATCCTGCAAGACAAAATCCGCCTGCCGCGCCGCCGGCATGTGCAAGAAGATGAGCGCTAAAAAATGACTTATAAACTATCACAACGCAGTTTGGATCGCATGGAGGGCGTCGATGAGAGATTGGTGGCAGTGGTTAAACATGCAATCACGTCGACCAAGACCGACTTCGGCGTTATCCAAGGGCTTCGCACGATTGAAATGCAGAAGGCTCTGGTCGCCAAGGGCGCGTCACAGACAATGAAATCCAAGCACCTCGATGGCCTTGCCGTTGACTTGATGGCCTACATTGGTGGACGCGGCTCATGGGAGCTTAACCTATATGATGACCTGGCTGACGCAATGGCCGAGGGTGCCAACGCTGTGGGCTGCAAAGTGCGCTGGGGCGCTGCCTGGCACATCGACAGCATTGGCCAGTATAAAGGTACAATGGAAGAGGCCATGAACGAATACATTGACTTGCGTCGGTCACAGGGGCGTCGGCCCTTTATCGATGGGCCTCACTTCGAATTGATGACTTAGCTTAGTCAGCTTAGCTAAGTGGCGAAGCAAGATCAAAGAGCCAGCGCGGCGGTAGGTAGGGCCGGGGAGCATTTAGCCCTCGCCTACTTATCTCTCGCTGGTTACATCTGCACGCTCTGCCAGATTAAAGACCACGATGCGTATATACAGACGGATACACAGACGCTCACGCTGCAAGTGAAGACGGCCAGCAAGACACACAAGACCACAAATAGATACGCATTCCACACGCCGAAAAAGAACGTCGATGTGTCGGACGTGTTTGCGTTTGTATCCATTGAATTAGGCGCTGTGATTTTCCGCCGCGGAGACGAGCTGACCTCGGTGACAACATACATTTCGCCAAAGGAATTTATGGATGAAAAGCTGTCTATGCAAAAAACATTCGACAGCTTCAAATAGCAACTTGTGGCCGCGTTCATACTTCGGTTATAACGTCTGAGTGGGTGGCTCAACCGTAACCGTTGTTTATTGGTTTTGCGTTACCGAATGTGCCAGCATCACGCCACCCACACGATTACTAGAATATAGTAAAAGCCAGAGCCATCAGGACAGCGCCGCTAAAAAAGCCAATGACTGCCCCAATAAATCCTGCTGCGTTTATCATGCGCTCCAGTTCCTTCTCGTCCATCAATCATCATCCTCAAAACAGTTGTTCAACGGCTGAATGGGTTGCTTGCTAAACACCCAGCGCCACTGCCGCTTGGTATAGCCCGGCACTTCAACAAAGTCTCGCACGCGGTAAACCTTGTTCGCCTCCCACATTTTCTTGAGATAGCTTGACGTGCGCGGTACGCTGTCTCCCAGCAGCTCAGCGGCCTCAGAGGCCGTAATCCGCTGGTCATGCTTTATCAGAGAGAACAGGCGATTGACCTGGTTGATGCTGTGCTGCCTGCTCTTCTCCGCCGCTATCAGCATGGACGGAGCTTGCGTGGTCGGCCTGCGCGGGCCAGCCGGCAGCGGGTCGCGCTTGCCTTTGCGGTAGTACATATTCTCGAACTCCCAAATGCAGTGCGCGTATGTGATCTCGTAGCGCTCGTGCTTATCCGTCACACCCTCCAGCTTGAGCCTCAGTCGCTCGGCTGCGTCTTTTGCATCTCGCGCTTTAGTACGTCGAGCAACGCTTGCTGCTCTTCCAGACGCTGCTTCAAGTTTGGCCGCATCGCCGTCTTCGCCTCCGTCAGCATTATGCTGTTGATCCGCTCTAGCCTTTTTATAATGATCTGAGTTTGGTCCGTATTCACGTTTCTTCCTCTCCAAAGTGATATTCATTGTGGTGCATATGCGGTGTATCGTTGAGCGCGACACATGTAGAAGCTCGGCAACGTCGGCTTGCGACATGCCCTGCTGTGCGCAGTCAAGAACGTGGCGGGTGAGCGCCTCTGGATCGTATTTCATTCGTCTTCCTCCTCCTCGTCGAATGGCGGGATCTCGCCCATGCCGCCGCACTCGGGGCATGGCACGGTCTCCATGATGATTTCGCCGATGTCTCGGCCTGCGTTGTGCGGGTATGCGAACCCCTGCTCCACTGTGCCCTCTCCGTGGCACTCAGCGCACGCTATGAGCTTAGGTAGGATGCTGTCCAGTCCCAGGCTCATGTCGCGCCCTCCTTATCCTCTGTGGCCAGCTCACCGGCGCAGGCTGCGTATCCAGCCGCGTCGATGTAGTTGTCGGCGTGCTTCGGGTTTGACTTGGCCCTGGCGGCCTTCAGCAGCATCATCATGGTGCCTACGTCGTGCGGTAGAACCTCGACGCCAAGGTGGACGCTCCAGTAGATGGCGATGGTCTTGAAGTTGTCCTCCATATCGCCGTGGTCGGACGCTCGGTCCTTGGTGACATATTCCTTGGCCGTGTCCAAGACTTCGGCGCGAGTTAGTTTAACCATGTGTGGTCTCCCAGTGTGTTGGCCGCGCCTTCGGGCGCATTGGTTCGTCTGAAATATTAGCGGCTACTGTGCAGGCGATCAACAGCCCGCACAGTGACGTCCAGATGACGAGGATCGCCCAGTCTTGCTTCGTTGGCATCATGTTATGTTCTCCCGGTGGGCGGGAGCCGAAGCTCCCGGTTAAATTAAATCTTCTCAAAGCGCTTGGAATATACGGCGCCTTTGGGGCCAAGGTGCGCGGTCAGCCACAAATTTGCATCGTCTTTCACTTGGACAGTTGGGTAATTGTTATCAAGGACATCTTTAACAAGGATCATGCCGATCTTACGACCATTCCACAATGACTTCATAGCAGCGCGTTGAGACTTGTTTAACTTGTTGATTTCTGAAGTTTTTTGCTCGTTAGTTTGCATGTCCGTTTCTCCCTTGTTTCTATCTATACTGTTAACATAAGGCTAACACACACACCTTGCAAGCACAAAATGTTCACAAAGCGAAAAAAATGTTATAGGGTGCCAGGGTGACATTTATGGAGGATCACATGCTCGACGACCAAACGAAAGAACTGGTGCGCAATCTCAACAATCCGCACCGCGTGACAAACATCATGGCGCTGTTCAAATTCTGCGAACAGGCGGCCACGATCATACAGGAGCAGTCGGCTCAGCTGCACCAGCTGGCGGCGGACACGTTGAAGGCGCAGCCAGCTAAGACTGCGCCTAAAAAGTCTGCTAAGAAGTAGCGTTTAGCGGGGTATGCTGAGCAGTCCGCCTGATTGGCGTGCCCCCGACCGCAGCGCATCCAATAGCATTTGCGTTGTTACGCTGTCTTGTGTTGGCATGAGTAGGCTCTGCATAGGCGCAGAGGTTATCGCCTTCCGTCCAGCCGCGGGGACCAATGCACCGGCTGCGCCGCCAATCATCATGGCTGGCACAGGGTCCATACCCATCTGCGTCGCTGCGTATGCTCCGCCGCCCGCGCCAAGGATACCGCCTCCGCCTGCAATGCTTCGACGTCCACCCACGGGCGCGGCTGGCATGGAGCTAACGACCTCCTCCGCTGCGCGCCCAAGATTGGCGAGCTCAGATCCCGTGCCAAGAATGTAGCGGTCGCCCTCGCGGCTACGCAGGGCGCCAGAGAGCATTGCCGGGGAGATATAACCTCCAGCGCTGTCAGACCCGCGCGTCTTTAGTGCGCGCATAGTGGTCAGATAGTTTCTATATTGATCTCTGGCCTCCATAAGCTCCGGGACCAGCTTTGGTTGCGTGCGCCGGACACTCTCAATCATAAAGTCGTCAACCACGCCGTTCATCTTAAACGCGCTTTCGTAAATCAGCGGATCGTTAGTGCCGTTCATTACCTTGCGGAGGCGGGAGCGCATATTTTGCAGTTTTTTGTTGGATATTGTTTTACTGCCTGCCGCTGCATTCAGAAACTCGTCGTTTATGTCAACGAGAAACGGCGGGATGTCCCCAGTCGCCGAAGAGCCCATATGCTCCTCGATGATGCTGTTGGCTTTTATTGCGGTTTCCGTGCTTGGCACGTCGTCCACAACATTGTCAGCTCGATCAAACACTTTGCCGAGGCGACTTTTTACGTCACGCATCGCCGCCGGGGTTGCCAGCTCGCTGTCTGACCCCATTGTCCGCATGGTTGCGGTGGTCAAGGTTTTCTTTGTTTCCAGCGGCACTTCCACGCTGCCTTCGAGGGACATGAGCCGTGGAGACCCTGCCTTCAAGCCAGTCGTCATGGACACGCCAGCGTCCTCAAGCGTCTGCACAGCCTCGCCGCGCGCTGTTCCGGGCTGCGTCAAGCGCGCCTCGGGACCAAGCAACGCCCTTTGCGTTCCTTGACGCAGTAAGCTGGTGGCCAATGGCGTCCCAAGGGCTGCGGCTAATCTCGCCGGCCCTTCCATTTCTGTACCCTCAGTCATCTGGCCGGCTGTCTCACTGGCCAAGGCTGGAAACAGGGTGGTCAGGGCTGATCGAGCAGGCGCAGCGGCGAGCTGTAAGCCAGTCTTAACTGGGTAGCCAAATGGCATAACTGCTCCGCCGCCGGCAAACTCTGATACGGTTCCTGCAAATTTCCCCTCGGTGGTTGTGGGCTGGTAGTCCAGAGTATCGCCAAACTGTGATCTAGCGGCGTCCATGACTGAAGTTTTGTAGTCTACAGGTGGAATTTCGCCAGTCTGCAACGCCTCGGCGCCAAAGCCAGAAAGGCGCATTAGCATGGAAATTGGGCCTCCCTCGGCCAGATCCAGCACGTTGCGCGCTAAGTCTAATGCGCCGGCACCGCCGCGGATTGCACCAGATTTTGCTGCCGCCCGGACGTCTTCGCCTCTGGTTACTTGAGTTTCCTCGACGCCCTCTTGGTACATCTGCAAGAGCCTGTCGCGGTCAGCATCGCCCTGGGCAGTGCCCAGAGCGTCCATTTCTTGCGCTTTAGTGAGTATGTCATTCAGCTCTTGTTCAGTCATCCTAGGCCCATCCGTTTCTTGAATTCTTCAAGTGTCTCGCCCTCGCGCTGCGTCCCTGACGGCTGCGCAGATCCCCCAGCCCAAGATGGGCGCTTTTCAAGGCCCAAGAACGAGGTAATTTTCGCTGCGTCCTCTTCGCTTGCTCCCGCATATAAGTCAGAAATGATGACGCGATAATGGCCTTTGACCTTACCAAGCTGTGTTTTTACCGTTTCTGGGTCTGTTGCTAAGTCAATTCTTGCAAGCTCTGTTTTCAGTATTTCAAGTTCTTGTTGGTTCAACGCGCCCATTGTGGCCCCCGTTGCCTTCAATGCCTTTAGGCTATCAAGCGCTAGGGATGATACAACACTGTCAACTAGGATTTGCGTTTTTCCTGCGGCTGTCATGGGAATACCTCTAGTCGCCCACCCCCAGATGCCGGTTGTCATTGTGGGATCTTGGTCCACCATGTCAATTATGGTGTCGATGTCTCGTAAAGTTGACACCGCTGAGCGCCCCCTACTTGTGTCCCTTTCTTGCTGCTGTAGCTGTTCTTTCAGCTCTTTTATCTTCAGCGCAAGCCCTGGTGCCATGTCTGGGTATGCGATGGCTGTATTCGTCAGCATTTGAATTTGATCTTCGATGCTGCCGCCGCCGGGCGCAATAAGCGTTTGCATCATCTGCCGCTGAGCCTGCGCCGCCGTAGCCTTGCGCTGCATGTCGGCCTGGTCGTTGAAGCGGCCCAGCATGGCGTCGAAGCTCCCGCCCTTCCGACCCGCCAGCGACGCGCCTGCGTCTTCTAGCGCGGAAAACGCCAACATGCGGCGCTGCGTTTTGCTCAGGTTTGCGTATGGATCAGTCGGAGTAGCTGGAGTGGCCTGCGTGGCCAGTAGCTGTTGGAGTGTCGCCGCGCCGCTTGTGTCCTGTGCAGCGAAAGGCGCAGTGACCGGGGCAGCGACAGGTTCAGCAGCGGGCGCAGTGACGGGCGTAACGACAGGTTCAGCAGCGGGCGCAGTGACGGGCGTAACGGCAGGCGCTGCTGGCTGGATGCCTAGTGCCTCGATCTCAGTTGACGTCGCTTCTGTGCCCGGAGCGACGCCGTTCATGTCCTTGTTCAAGGCCACCAGCTTGTCGATGTCTTCTTGTGTTAAGAGGTAAGGTTCCATGTCTATCGTCCAATCCGCTTATATAGTTCGCCGTACTTCACGCGGCGGTAGCCGTCCTCTCCGATTACTACGAGGTCTGGGTGCGTCACCTCAAGCTCCTGCGCCATGACGCCAAACGTCGGCTGGCCTTCATATGCGACCTTCTTGCCCTCTTCATTCCAGTCCCATGTGTAGAAGTTTACTCCGCCTTCGCTGCCAGCTGGCGCGATGTTTTGTTTCAGACGCATGTCACTAGTGCCCATAAATGCTTGATAACCCTTACCCGCCGAACCAAAGCCGCCGAGAAGGTTGCCAACCGCCGTCAACCCGCCAAACGGATCGTGACTTGTGACGGTCCCGAGGCCCGCCGGAACACCAGATCCCGCCGCCAGGAGCGCGTTAAGCTGCGTGAGCGGATACCCTTGCTGCTCTTGGAACATTGCGTAGTCCGACTGCAACTGAGCTTGCTCCAGGGCGCGCTGCTGCTCTCCGGCAGACATTTGCGCGCCGAGGCCGGATAGCTGCGATTGCAAGCGCTGGCCCGCCAGGCTGCCCAGCGCGTTTGCCGCCGCCGACCGGATGCCGGCACCTTCAAACTGGCCTTGGAAATTGGCTGCGTTAGCCGCTTGAGCTCGAGCCGCGGCGGCTTCGCGAGCCTGTTGCACGTTGCCAATGTCAAACTGGCTCGATTGCAACGCCTGTGTAAACGCCTTTTCCTGCAAACCGGAGACAAGATCTGCCGCCTGCTTTCCGTAAGCCTCCCGCGTCGCGGCCTCCGCAATTCCTTGGCGCGATCCTCCAAAGGCTTTTGCCGCAGTCGCCTGCGCGCCCAGCTTGTTCAGCGCCTGCTCCTGGGCGCCTCCCAACGTCTCAAGGCTGCGGTTAATTACGTTTTGAGTGTAGGGTGACATATACGCGCCAATGTCTGTCGTGGCCAGCTGGTTAACATCAACCTGCCCTTCAGCGCCCATGCTTGAGGGGTCGAACCCGGTCAAGCCTTGCTGTACGCCTGCCGCCTGTTCATATGCCTCGCCGCCCATGTTCAGCCCGCCGAAGCCGGAAAGCGCCTGCTGCTGGGTCGGCGTCATACCGGCAATCGTCTCGCCAGTGTATGGAGTGTATTCCGTGTCGGCGATCTCAATGCCGCGCGGAAGGATCTCGTTGCGGATGAAGTCTTCCTGCCACTGCGGCAGCTTGGTTTCTTGCGTCTTGGTCGAACTCATTGGCTCAGCTCCATCTCATAATGTCTGCGCGTTTCACGGAAGGAAGCCGCTTCTGCGTATTTGGCAAAACCCTTGCGACCGTCAGTTTCAATCGCGTCCATTTTAGCTTCTTTCGCTATTTTTGTCAAAGTGGCCAACGCCTCTCCGGCCCAGAGGTGCATGTCCTGTCCGCCCATCCACTCAATCTTGAGGTTGCGGCGCAGCGGGTGGTGCAAGATGCAGGTCACGACGGACGCCATTGGCACCCCGTCAACGTAAACCATCCACAGCAGTGACATGCCTTCATATAGGTCTTGGATGATGTGATCGGCGTCTACATTGCCCTGGCGCGCAGTAGACATCTCTATGAAGCGCCGCGCGTCGTCGATCACCGCCGGCAGGTTCTCGGGCAACACGGCAAACATTTCCACTTTGGGATCTTGCTGCGGCTCGAAGCTGACCTTTATGACGTTTTCTGTATTCATCCGTGCAGCCTAGTTATCGCAATTGTGGACGCTGGTGCTGCGGGTGCAAACGCCGTTGCCGCAGTTGAATGCAAAAGCCCAGTAGTGCTATCAACAGCCCACATTGCCTCCAAGTAATCTCCGGCGGCAAAATTAAATATTGCAGACCTGCTGACAACAAGGACCGAGCCGTTTTGATGTAGTGCGCTTTTCATCGTTGACCCAGCAGCGTCTGTGCCGTTGACGCGAGGCCAGAACCAGAAGTTTACAGTTGAGCTGGATGTGGACGCAATTTGCGCCGAAAACGCAATCATGTACTGGCCAGCTTCCTCAAACACCAAGCGCGAGGCTGGTGTGCCGTTTGTAATACCCTCGGCAATGCTTGATGTGTACGTCAAAGCGTAGGCGGTGTCTGTAGATGCCGCAGTCTGATCCGCTGTGATGCCGCCAGCGTACTGGCCATCTTCCAACACGATTTGACGAAACTCACCGTTCTTTGAGACCACCGGGTATCCGTTAACGTCATCCCAAAGAATGATGCCATTCTCGGATGGGTTGTCGTCTGTGGTTCTGAAATAAAGCCGTGGCAATTGTCGGCGCAAATATGCTGTGAGGTTGTTTCCCCAAGCCTTAATGTTGTCACCGATTGGCGGTAAAACTGGTGCGACCATTACCTACGCCCACCCGGCTTTGCATCAATTCGCATAGTTCCAACACGCCAGCTTGCGTATGGTGCGTCACCCTCAACGCGCATCCTTATCTGCCTCCCAGAAAACCGAACAGATGTCGGGCTTGTCGGAGTGAAAGGCCCGTGCGAATATTCGGTATCGTTGGGGTAAAATCTGCTCTTAAAGGTTACATTTACATCGCCCTGCGTTTTCTCGTCGGGGATCAAATCCGTAACCTGCATGATATTGTCGCCAACACCAATACTAATTGGGCCGCTTTGAGCAAAAACAGATTGCTGAGAACCGGAGGTTTCGTAGGAAAGCCCGACCTCATGGTCATACATTGCGCCGTCAGCGTCAAGCAGCATGGGATATTCAAACACACCGCGCGATGCACCAGACGTGCGTGAGAGATTGCCAATCATCCAGTGGTTTTCTTTGTAATCAAAAGCAACGTAACGGTCCACCTCATTACTATTTGATGATGGATAGAACCACCAGATTTCGCCATATTGACCGTTGGTGAAAGCCCAAGTCTTGCTCTTTTGCGATGTGTTTATATCGCCAAAAACATAATCGTGAACCGCGCACGGTATTTCGGAAACTACGTTGCCGTCAAAGCGGAAGAACCCACCGCTGCCCATCCAGAACACGCCCATGTCAACGTCAGCCGCAGCCTTGCGTGATATAATCCCGCAGCTTGTGCTAATACGTTCAAACCCGAAAACATACGGGGGGCCAATATACCGACACGCATGACAGTCGATGTCAGTTATGATAAGAGTTTGCCCTCTGGTCCGAACTGCGGTTTGTATTTGCCCAGATGTTTGAAGCTCAATGTCACCAGCCTCGTTTGTGGTTGCCGGGGTCCAGCTTGTGTTGTTTTCACGATCACACCATTGGACTTTGCGAGGATTGCCACCAGCGCCCAAGGCCAAGACAAAACGCTCTTCCGTAACGATCAAACCAGAGTTATTTACTGGGGCATTAGAAATTACCGCCGCATCTGAGCCAGACCCAAGTTGCCATTCAAGCAAGCGCCCATCGGCTGTTGAGCAAGCAACCAAATACTCCCCAAAGTTATCCAAGGACCATGTGGTTGCCTCAACTAAATTTCCGGTATCCGGGCGCGGCGTTCCGTATGGACCAGCGCCATAAAAACCGTAGCCATAGCCAATGTTAACCGCAGCACCCTCTGAGCCGGGAGTAAGGTCCGGTGGCGTTATGTCGTAAGCCGTGCCGCCAGAAACTACCGCAAACAACTCATCATATGACGCCGCAGCAACATAGCGTGTGCCGTTATTGCTCTCCCAAGTGTGCATGGCTCTTGGCGCATTTTGCGTAATACTGGCAATATTTTCATTAACACGCCAGCCGCCGACCGGGCGAAGCGAGCCATCGCGCCAGCGCACAAGCGACCCGTCCTCCCACCGACCAGCAGCGTCAAGGTCCGTGCCTGTTTTGTAGAAGCCTGCGGGTATTTTTAGAGGTAGAAGTGCCATTAGTAACTCCCATATATCTGAGAGGTTGTGCCTGTCACAGTGTAACCAGAGCCACTGATAGCTGCGCCTCCAGCGCCGCCAGCGTTACTACCGCCTGAGCCACCAGCTGCACCCCAGCCGCCACCGCCACCAGCGTTGCCATCACCTCCGGTGCCATTACCACCCGCACTCCCCGCAGAGCCACCAAAGCCACCAAATCCTCCAGCAGCAGAACCTCGTCCACCAGTGCCGGGGAATATGCGACCACCAGCAGAGCCTCGCTGTTGTGTTTGGTCTGACCCTGTTTCGTCTCTGGAGCCGCCACCGCCACCAGCGCCACCGCCAGCCGATGTAATACCAGTGCCGTTTTCTCCATAAGTGAACGATGTGCCACCGTAGCCACCACCTCCACCACCAATGTATCCAGAAGGCTGGTTGTTGAAGGTTGCAGAGCCAGATGTAAGGCTGACAGTGACACCGGGTCCACCCGGATTGCCAGTAGTATATATAGCGCCGTTACCACCACGCCCCATGATGAAGCCGCTGTTGTTGACTATAAGACCACCGGGGAACGCCCCTGACACTATAAGGCCAGCCGTGGATGTATCGTCAGACCAAACGTACACGCCGTTGCTTATGTTTACCACAAGTTGCGCAGTGCCATCCCATCCGCTTGTTAAGGCAGCAGAGCGTAGGTTCCAATTCTCTTGGTTAGACGAGAGGGTAAAGGCAAACGAAGATGACTTACCATAAAAGTCACTAAGGTCGATAGCGCCGCTAGATGGTATGCCAGAAGCGGCTCCATAATACTCACTCAGGCTGTGAGGTTGTGAACCGCCAAATTCTCCGGCAATGTCACCTAGACTTATTGCACCACTACTTTGTAACGCCATCTTTGAGAGCCTTTACTTCAGTTGCCAGTTCCTTAACCGCTTCAATCAAAACTCCGACTAAGTTACCGTATGCCACAGAAAGATATTCGCCGCTATCGTGTACAGCTTCTGGGATTGCGTTTTGCACTTCCTGTGCAACCACACCCGTGCCTCTGCGCCCATCTTTATCAAAGAAAACACCGCGCATTTGCGTAACTCTATGGAGAGCGTCTGTGATAGTCTGAATGTCCGACTTTAAGGCTGCGTCTGAAAACGCCGTAATGTCGCCGCTTGCAGTAAATGCGCCAGTAAAGCTGCCGCTCATTGCGAGACCATCCGCTGTTTGACTTAGGCCATTACCAGCGCCCACATTAAACGAAATTGTGCTGGCACTTGCTTGGTCCGTGGTAAACGATCCGCCGCCGCCAATCCCAGAACCCGCTGATAAAGTCACCGTGGCGTTATTTGCGCCACCCGCTTGGCCCTGCACATAGCTGTTAAGCGTATCAATGGTAATTTGCTTCATTACCCCTGCATCGTTTAAAATCATCTTATCAGTGCCAGCGACTGTCACTGTGGAAGCCGACGTATCGCCATCCAGCACATTCAACTCTGCCGTTGTCACCCCGGCACCGTCCAAAATATTCAACTCTGACGCCGTGCTGGTGACGTCTGTTCCATTAATCGTTAGGACAGTGTGGTCGGGAGCAACCGTTCCAGCCGTGCCGTTTAGCGCGGCGGCAACATCATCCAGCGCGTTGTTTATCGTCAGACCCCAAGTGTCCTCCGACCCGCCGATTGTTGGTTTTGTAATCGTGATGGCCATCTAACTCTCCTTTACGCCGCAGCAGACCAAGCATCGCTTTGATCTTCTACATCCGTCCATATTTGTACTATATCAGAAACTTCTGTCCATGTCTTTACCACAGGCTCTTGGAAATCCCATAGGAAGCGAACAGGTATTGTCGGCACGCCAGAGAATATATCGTTTGACGCTAAAACGTGGTCTTGATTAAACGCCAAAATGTCAACAACAGGGATAGCCGAGATATTATTTGCGTTGAAGTTTACAATTTCAGTTACAGTTATTTGATCGACAACAGGCACACTCGCAACAATGTCATTTGCGGTAAATAGCTCTGTTAGCTGGATTGCTTCAATTGTCGGAGCGCCAGAGCCAATATCGTCTGCAAAGCAAGTGTGCACCTCAACAAAAGCAATCGTGTCTAAAACTGGCGCTATTACTATGTCAGCAATTGTAAATGTTTCTTCTTCAGAAACAGTCGCCGTATCTATTACAGGCTGCCCAGCTAGTATCTGATTGAGTGGAATTACATGGCTTTGGTCTATATCAACCGCAAGCGTAGGCGTTGACGTAATGTCAGCAATGCCAATGTTATAATTGACAACGCCACTATCGTCAGAAACTGGTATTTTCGCTAGTGGTGCAAAACCGAACATTTATACTTCCTTAGCCTTTATCTATATTTCATTACGGCGTCAAAAATATGATTGCGCCATTAACTCCATGTTGGCCAGCGGTCATACCAGCCTTGCCGACT
>JACLAB010014732.1_pt1 | contig 17982 bp, 3 predicted proteins | sample 8027921 | NCBI WGS metagenome assembly JACLAB01 (sample SAMN15725117, study PRJNA655200) | protist metagenome | isolation source: fluorescence activated cell sorting (FACS) single amplified genomes of... | place: USA: West Boothbay Harbor, Gulf of Maine | collected 2000-07-19 | reverse complement strand
CGATGGAGAGGGCGAGGATGAAGTCTCGCGACTTCGCGGGGAGCTGGAGGAGAAGGAGGCCAAGGTGGCTGATTTGACGGATAGGATTCTGAGAACCATGGCGGAGATGGAAAATTTGCGCGAACGCACGCGTCGTCAAGCCGAGGATGCGAAAAAGTTTGCGATTCAGGGGTTCTGCAAGGATTTACTCGACGTCGCCGATAATCTCGATCGCGCCATCGCCACGGTGACCGTAGACGACGGTGACCACGACGTGGAGAAGGTGAAGACAAAGCTGAAGAGCTTTCACGAGGGCGTGGTGATGACCGAGAAGACGCTGTTGTCGGCGTTTAAAAAGCATGGTGTCACGAAGTTCAACCCCGAAGGCGAAGAGTTCGATGCTAATTCACACATGGCTCTTTTTAATGTCCCCATACCCGAAGGTTCCGACGCCAAAGCGGGTACGGTGGCGGCGGTGACGAAGACTGGATACTCGCTCCACGAGCGCGTGATTCGCGCGGCCGAGGTGGGGGTGTATCAGTGAACGAAATAGAACGCGCTTACTTCTAGCATAGCTTACATAATTAAGTACAAATCAATCACTACTAAGTTTATCGAGGATCACAAGCCTGTCGGGGAAAAACGCACGTCTCGCGCGGACGTGAACGCAGCGTCGTCGTCCTTCGCCTTCGCCTCGGCCTCGGCTTTGATGCTTTGCGCCGCAGCGACTACCACGGAGTCGTTATCAACCTTCAGTATGTTGATCGCCGCGCTGATATCCGGCAGAGAAATGTACGTGGGATCGAGTCGAAGAACTTCGGTTAAGAAATGACTCAGAGCCACTCGCACCGCCGTGACGGAATCCTCGGCGAGCATGACCAACAACGGTAACAATTCATCTACCACGATTCGTTGCTCGACTTCTCTCGCGAGCGCGAGGCAAATGTTGATGTATGCTCTGCGGTCGGACCATCTGTGACTCGTGGCGAGTCGTTTGATGGAAGACATCGCGTTCATGATGGTTTCCGAGTACCACGACAATTCCCTCGCCGCGTTAAAGAGGACTCTGCCAGCAATCTCGACGGTTTTCTCGCGCACAACGGCCGCGGTGTCATCTAAATACGCGAGCAAGATTGGCATGATGAACTCAGCAGTAGCCGCACCGGACAACAATTCGGCCACGGGGAGAATCTGTTTTGCCAACGCAAAACGAATCCTCCAATTCCCAATCTTTTCGGCATCCTCCGGCTCAAAAGTTGACAAAAGTCGAATCAGCGAAAGCCGTGACGCCGAACCGATGACGGCGAAGATTTCACTCAAATGCTCGATCACACCGATCTTCACTTCGTCAGTATCTTCTAGAAAACTCTCCAACACTGGCAGTAAATCTCTCTCCGTGTTGTCTCGGCCGATGATGGTCGCTATCTCGTGAAGCGAACAACCCAACGTTCGACGAACTCTCCAGTTCAAACTTACGGCTAATAATCGAAACGCTGGGCACAATTCTTTCCATCTTGCTGATGTCAACGAGAGCACCACGCCTGGAAGGTTGTATGCGCAAGTTTCTTGTAGCGCGCTGCTGCTCGTCGAACTCTCCGCCATGCTCGTGAAGTAGTCCACAAAGATAGTCGGCACCTCAACAGAGCTCAACGCGAAAATAAGCTGCCCGAGTTGTTCCAATGCTGCTGTACGTACTTTGAAGCTGACGTCATTGGCCAAAGGCTCGAAAGTCTCCGAGGCGACGTCGAGCATTCTGTCCGTCGGCACCGCTCGGACGAGTTGCACGACGTGCTTTGCGCATGTGGCTCGGACTGCCCATACACTGTCCCTGGACAAGCGCGCAAACGTCGGCAAAGTCAACTCCAACGTGTCAATAGCATCTAAAACCTCAAACGTGTCGCTCAGCGCGGAGGTGACGGCTTCTCTAACTCTATATTCTTTGTCGCCTGCCAAATTTAACAGACTTGGCAGCAAATCACTTTTCGTCATCTCTACGCCGACAACGGCTGCTAATCTCCCCAACATCTTCGCCGCGCTCATTCTAATTTCTTCTTCATCGCCCTCCGCGAACGATTTCAACGTTGGAAGCAACAAACTGCGTTGCTTCTCAGGTGACAGCAATGAAGCCACTGCGCCGCACGTTTGTTCTGCCGCGCTGACAACCTCCTCGCGATCATCCTCTATCAACATAAACGTCACTCCGAGCAGTTTAATCGCGCATACATGATCTAACTTCTCGCTCAACCTCCCCACACACGCTGCAAATCGATCGAGTTGCTCGGCCACGCTTCGGCGCACATCGTCGTCATCATCCTCGGCCAGCTCTGCAACTAAATCGATTGGGAACGCCCCAACGTCGTCTTCTAGCGTCCGTTCGCACACTCGCGACAGTGCGGCGACGTGGTACAACCGTTGACTCGCGACGTGGCAGTCTCGGCAGTATTTAGACGTCAAATCGAGCTCGGACGAGCCGGGGACATCGTTGGAATAATCGTCCGCCAACACCGCGCGGTCGTCGTCGACATCAACGAAACGCTCGAGTTCGAGCACGGTGTCCAGGGAAGAAGCCGCGAGACGATCACTCGTCGAGCTGGCGCCGCGATCAGGGCCTCCGTCAAGGGCCTCCGACATCCTCGCTGGCGCCGCGGCGCGCTCTGCGGCCTCGGTGAAGCGGCTACCGCGAGCACACGCGCGACACGCATCGAGTCGACAGAGCGACGGGGCACGCGCTGCGAGTAAGAAAAATGAAAACGGGCGTGAAGCGCGAGGCGAGCGCGTTTGAGGAGGCCGCGCGAGGCGCGGCGAGCGCTCAAAGTACTGTTTTGATTTCGCTGAACGTTTTCTAACAAAATCTCTATCCCAAATATCACACCCTCCTCGCTGACACTGCTCCTAAGTTGGCTAAGAAGACCCAGGCATTTATTCGTCTTCTTCGCTGCGGAGACGAGCAGACGCGTTCGTCACCTTCACGTTGAGTTGACGAGCGCGCTCGACGATGGCCGCGCGGTTGCGGGTCGCGACGTTGTGCGCAATCTCGGCGCAGTACTTGCGGTTGTGCATGAGAAGGAGGTCGAGATCCTTGACGTTGTGGACGACGAACTTCAAAAAACCGTTCGGCAACAAGTGTCGCGTCTTCTTCGCCGAACCGTAACCGATGTTGGGCATCGGCGGCAAGCCCTTGAACTTGCGGCGCTCGCGAGAGTCAATACCCTTCGGGCGTCTCCATGACGTCTGTGGATCGTACAACGCCGACAAGCGAGCATTCGGTCAGTCTCGCGCTCATTCAAGGTCGAATCTCGCCTTCGATCGAGATTCCAGCGTCTCTCGTTCGTTTGCGACGCCCTCGTCTCCGCCCTCGCGCGCCGTCCTCCGCGCTAGGGTCTGTCCTCCTCGCCGGGACGTCATCGCGTTCTCAACCACCCTCGCGCGTCGCGCGTCGCATCATCGTTCTCGCCGCGCGCATCGACGGCATTCAAATATTTCGCATCGTTTTCTACCACGTACGTTCGCGATGCGCTTGAACCGATCCGACTGGTACTTCTTGAACGTCTTCGTTCGCTTCTTGACGATCTTGTGCTTGATGAGCGGGGTCACCATGGCTGCTCGCGAAACACGCGTTTTCACGCGCTCACACGTCGTCAGTCACCGCTCGCGCCGGGCGAACGAAATACTCTTCACCCCGCGCCGTCGTCGTCTGCACCACCCGCGCTCGCGTCCGCCCGCGCGCCCGCGCGAGTCGACGACACCGCGCTGCACCGTGACCCTAATCGCTCGCGCGCGGTTCGCGCGCGCGGCACGCGCGATCGACGCGCCGTCCGCGCGCGCGCGCCGACGCATCGATCGTCACCACGTCGCGCGTTCGTTCCGCGCGCTCGCATCGTTCGCGCCGCACCTCTACTCCGCGCGCGTGTGAAAGGCGGACGGCGTCCCGGCGACGCGCGTCGAGGCGCGCGCGCGGCGAGTCTTCCTCGCGCATCATCACACACGGACACCACGTTTTTCCTCGCCGATCGCGACTCAAGGGAAGGCCCATCGTCGTATTCGATGAGGAAAAGTGCCTTCAAAGGACGAATAGGTTGAATCGCGCGTCTAACTGCGCGCCAGGGACTGACCGTTTTGGGCCAAAACTTTTGGCCGCGGACGCGGATTGACGCGGCGCGCGCGCGCGGGGGACGCGCGCGGCAGAGTGCGCGGCGAAGCGCGCGCGAACGCGACGGATCGATCGATCGACGCGACGACGATCGAACGCGAGCGGGCGAGGTCGATCGCGCGCGTCGGACGCGCGGACGGACGCGGACGAAAATACGTCGTGGACATCGGGGCGGCTTCGTTCAAATTCGTGCGCGCGACGCGACGTGTGGGATAGAATCCAGCGGTGATCGACTCGACGCGGTGAGGGTGGTGAGAAATAGTACGCAGACGTCGAACGGGACGGTGACGATGGGGAAAGAGGCGCGCGCGCGGTCGAGGTCGAGGGTGGAGAAGGTTTGAACGCGACGCGAGCGGGACGACGACGACGCGCGGGATGAGGGCGAGCGATATGGGGTCGTTTCGTCCATCGCGTGCGATTCGGTTGGTTTTATTCGTAATCACGGCGGCGGCGTGCTTCGCGTGCGGCGCTCGGGGATTTGAGATTCCAGAGGTGGAATGGATGTATCCGAGCGCGGGACACGTGGGCGGTGGCGAAGTCGTCACGCTCTCGAGTAAGCAGCTCGCGGCCGTTCAGAATATACCAGGGGCAGAGCTCACGTGCAAGTTTGATAACGAATTTGTCCGGGCGTATTACGTAGACGCCGAGACGGTCAAATGCACGGCGCCGTCGCACACAGAGGGATTCGTAAACGTCGAATTCGCGCTCAACAACGAAACGGGAGACTTTTTGAGAACAAAAGGATATCAATTTGTGAGTGGCGCCAAGGTGGACGCCGTGAACTCTGTGTATGGCATTTCAGGAGGTATCGTAGACGTCATCGGTGCTGATATGCACGTGTCGCAGTACTGTCGATTTGGCGACCTCACGACTACTGGGCACATCGTCTCGTCTGGTTTGATGAAGTGTGAATCACCTTCGATCGACAAGGGAACCGTCGCCGTGGACGTGTCTTTGACTTCCTCAAACTTTTTCGAGGCTTTCAGTAGCGTCCAGCACATTTATATCGGCGCGCCATCGATAAGTCGCGTCAGTCCAGCGGTCGGTACTGGCGAAGGGGGCACGTTGGTGACGCTAACGGGACAAAATTTTGCGCCGACAAGTTTGCTGCGGTGTCGCTTCGGAGCAATTGAGGTCTCCGCAATTTACCAGAATGAAAACACTTTGGAGTGCGCGACGCCTGCGTCTTCTTTAGCGGCCAAGCCTCTGAGCGTCTCGATGAATCACCGAGACTACGTCACATTCTCAAACTCGTTCACTTTTCAATCGAGTCTCGTTGTGGATGCAATCGCGCCGTCCCAGGTTTCTTCGGCAGGATCTTCCCATGTGTCTATCACGGTACCGAGTGTTGTGCAAACACCAGAGCTTGCGTGTAAATTTGGCTCGCACAAAGTTCCAGGTCTCGCAGGAACCAATGTCGTGAGCTGCGTAGCTCCAGCTGGAATCGGTTTTGTCACTGTCGCGGTGGCGTCAAACGGTCAAGATTTCCAATATTCCGTCTCTGCATCAGACAGCGTGCAGCTTGAATTAAAGAACGTAATTGAAATTACTAGAATAGCGCCCAGAGTTGGTGCCATAGGAGGTGGAACATTAGTCCACATAGAAGGGGAGCATTTGCTGCAAGACAATCCTGTCTGTAGGTTTGGTACGACTACCGTAGCGGCAACACATGTTTCCTCGGCGTTGATGATTTGCGAAACGCCTAGCATGTTTGAAGGTGCATATGCACTGGACGTATCGGTAGTAGCAACCGCAGTCGAATTAGCGATGAAGCCGCAATTTTTGTTTGATCCACCTCCAGTGGTCACGGCTCTATCACCATCAATGGGTTTAGTCGAGGGTGGTACCACAGTCACAGCTGCCGGGCACTCTTTCAGTGATTCACACGACCTTGCGTGTAAGTTTGGCCCAATTGGTCCTGTCGTGGGTGAATGGATCGCTGCAGATGAATATAGGTGCCTAGCGCCTGCGCACGTAGAAGGTTGGGTGAATTTTGACATTGGCATGGTCAGCGAGTTTGGTGCCATGTTTGCTGATGGTCCGCAGGTGACTTTCTTGTACACTACTGAAGCGTCAGTGACCACAATTATAAACAACGATAACAATACCGCAACTGTGACCGGTACGGGATTTGTTCCTGGTCAAGATGTGTATTGCAATCTTGGGAATGGCGACGCCTTGGTCCCAGGCATCGTCCTCAGCGATGGTTCTGTTCTCTGTGGTTTACCCGAAGATAACAACGGCGTAAACGAGTACGATATAAGAATTGTCGATAGCTCCGGCAATAACATTGTCTCCAGTACCGATGCGAATGATATTTTAACGAGGAAGGTGTTGCTGGATCACTTGCTTCCGCTGTCTGGCCCGTCCATCGGTGGGACAGCCATCGTGGTCTATGGTGATCACTTTTCTCCCTCTTCTTTGTGTCGATTCGGTACATTAGCTCCATTTCGTGCAGCGTTTATTTCACCCTCGCAAGTGATGTGCGAATCTCCGAGCATGGAGGTTGGATACCATGACCTTGCAGTCTCAAACAACGCCTTTGATTGGTCGGTGCCAGGCTTACCGTTTGAGTTTATGAACACATCTTCCTCGGTCATACATCGGGTAGTTCCCAAGACTGGGCCTTCTCAAGGTGGTACTATTCTTTCATTTGATGGCCTGGCGTTTCGAAACGACGTTTCACTGGCTTTTAGGATTGGAACCATTTCGAATGTTCTTGGACGATGGTTGTCCACGAATGCCGCGTCTTGCGTCTCTCCTGCGCACAGCGCAGGTTCAGTCCCAGTCAACGTGTTCCATCACAACACTGCGTTTGAAATTAAGCTGAGTCACTCGCAGGCTACATTTGAGTACAAGGTGATCGCGACGTTGTCACCAATGACAATACCAGAATCGAGTTTTGTTACCGGCGGCACCTCAGTGACTTTGTACGGTGAAAACCTCTACGGAAATCATCTTTCGTGTAGGTTCGGTTCAACCACTACGAATGCATTCATCTTTGGATCAAATACTGTTTGTTATGCCCCTGCGTCCAAATCTGGATTCACGGTGATCGATGTTTCGATGAACTTGCAAGATTTTACATCGTCGGCTGTCGAGTTCAATTATGTTGCCAAACCGAAACTCATGAGAGCGACTCCACTGACATTTCCAACGATTGGGGGAAGCTTGGTATATTTGACGGGATCCAATATGATCTGGGGCGGTACGGTTTACAGTGCTTCGTGCGGTTACACCACAAGTGCAGGTTCTGCAAAGTCATCTATGCACGTAATTTCTTCGGCGCTCGTCGTGTGTGTGACGCCCGAAGGCAAGGATGAAACTGCTTTACAACTTGTATACAACGACGTGGAGCAAAGTGCGGATTTCCAAATAACTTTCATTCTTCTTCCTGGGGTCGAAACGGATCACCCAGTCGCGCGAGGATTGGAAGCCGGCGGCGCTGTGGTGGACATCTATGGAGACTTTTCTACGGATTTGAGCGTAATATCATGCAAAGTTGGTACGATCTCTGGAATTTCCCTCACGCAGGGTTCATCCGAGAAAGTTGAATGTATCCTCCCTGCACATTCACCTGCGACAGTTCCAGTGACTGTGGCTATGAATGAGCGTGACAATGCGGCGACGACACTTCTGTACGAATACATTGCCAACATAGATCTCACTGAGCCGTACCGCACATCGGTATCGTTGGATGGGGGATCTTTGGTGGAGCTTATGATTTCACCAAGCACATTGCCTTCTTCGCTAGCGACCTTATCAGTCGCTTGCGTGTTCGATCTTCACGTGGTAGTCGCAAAAGTGGAGTCAAGCGGTCTCGTTTTGTGTCTCGCTCCAGCGCACAGCTCCGGTTTTGTCGCCGTTGGAGTGCAAATTCACGACATGAGCGTGTGGGATTCTTCGCAACTACAGCTTAGTTATGAACCTCATGCGCAGATTACTAGTTTGCAGCCGTATGATGGCGCAGAAGCTGGAGGAGAAATAATAAAATTGACTGGCGTTCACTTCAATGAAGTCACACACAACAAGTTTGTTTTCGGAAGCACCAAACTCTCTCCGGTACAGTTTGTGTCAAGTGCTCTAGTTATGATCGAGCAGCCAGCGAATGATGCTGGCTCTGCAGTTCTCAGTTTTCTGTCAAGTGGTTCAACAAGTCTCACGGACGATGAATTTGAGTCCTCTGGTATTGTCTTCGAGTACATCGAGGAGGAAGATAATCCTTTACACGTGTCGCCTAAAGAAAGTAATGAAGATGGAGGGTCTATTGCGACAATTTACTATAAAGTTGATCCGTATCAGCAATCATTTGACAATTGTGCTTGCAAATTCGGAAGTCTTGGTCCCATCATCGGACAACTGACCGGGAATGGTCTCGAATGTCGAGTTCCCGCGCATGCCGCGGGAACCATTCCCATGTATGCTCGTTTATTCGGTGAGATGTTCACGTCGGTGACACAACCTTTCACCTATCACGAAACCGTCGAAGTTTCTTCCTCGGCGGTGTATCCGTCATTTGGATCCGTGAGCGGAGGCGTCGCTGTTCGTATTCTCCATGAAAACCCGATGGAAACTACTATTAAGTGTCACGTTGCTGGATTTTTCGTCTCAGCCACGTCAATTTCCACGAATCCTTATGTATCTGAGTGTATCATGCCCGCGTACGCCCCGGGGTTCGCTCAAATAAGTTTAGGTGCCTCACCTGGGAAAGATGAAACCGATTCGTTGTTTTTATTCCAACCTGATCCGATTCTGGTGTCGGTCTACCCAACTTTGATCAGTAATTCTGGCGGTGAATTAGTGACTATCAGTGGTGAAGATTTGCTCGATGTGGCTGGTGGGTCAGTGCAGTGTTACTTTGGAGACGTAAATGTGCCCGCAAAGGTTCATTCGTCGACCTTGGTAACGTGCGAGTCACCGTACTTCTCCGATAACCAAGGAAGAATCGCGTTATACGTCGATACTGGTGGAAGCTTGAACTACGACGAAATGGGTACAGCGTCCATCAGTTACATTCCCGCTCCCACTCTTTTGGGTATCTCCGCGGATACGGTGGCGACTTCTGGAGGTGACACCATAAAAATTTCCTCGCTAACTTCTGTCGGGATACTTGAAGAACTGGTGGACGCGCCTGCTGGACACGTGGGCACGATTGGTCCTATGTACGTTCGAAGCTCAGGAAGTAGCTTTGAGTTCGTGACTCCGGCGCACTCACCGACCGATGCCATCCGGGTCTGGCTGTCATCTCACCTGACGTCTTCTTACTTTACCAATTTTGTCTTGATTTATAGCGAGGAGGATATGACGGTCATGCATGTCGTGCCAGGAAGAGCTTCGAACGAGGGCCTCGCTGACGTAGTTCTTGAAGCCATCGGGCACAATTTGAGCTCTACGCCCAAGGGATGCATGTTTGGGTTATTACCCGTTTTAGCGTCACAGGCCGTTAGGACATCTACGTGTTCCGGCAGTAATCAAAGAGACTGCGTAACGTACACGCTCAGCTGTCCTGTTCCGATTCTTTCGGCGGGGTTTGTCGAGTTATCTACCATAGGTCTCGACGGCGTCGGGGTAGACTTTGACATCTTTGTGCCGCCTGTTGTCACAAGCATGGTTCCGTCGGTCGGGTTCTACAGTGGATCCTCCGTGATCCACGTTGCCGGGGAACACTTGCACGAGTCAAGTTTCTGTCATTTCGGTGATCAAAAGACCACAGCGCACGCCATTTCGTCCGCTCTCAGTGTGTGTACTTCTCCAGTCCTCAGTGGGAATTCGCCCATGGTTTCGCTTGGCGTGAGTCCTCGAGATGACGAAAATTATGTTTCCGAGATAGTTGCGGCGTTCCAATATTTGGATGACTTCGACTTTCTCAGTCAAAGCCTGGAAAACCCGTATCTGTCGGAAGATGGAGGCAATCTGTTCACTTTTCATATCGGAAACTTAGCGGAAGACGCCACCGAACAAGAAATTTTCTGTCGGTTTGGCACTATAGGTCCAATCAGCACCTCGGAACAGCGTTCGTCGACGTCTGTCACGTGCATCTCCCCTGCTGGGCTCAATGGTACTGTGGTTCTTGGCTCGTTGGCGTACAATTTAAAGGATTACATATCGGTTGGTAGCTTCGAATATTTCACTCCACTCGTCCCGTCTTTTGCCTCGCCGGAGAGGAGCGTTGCCGCAGGAGACACAACATTGAAGTTGATGTCCAACAGTGCAATATACTTGCCACACGGCACGTATCTAGGCTGCAAACTTCACGGTCATGTCGTGCAGGCGACGTTTGAAGATCAGCGAACGATCACTTGCGACACGCCGCCTTCTGGATTTGGTTTTACTGTTCTTGAAATCATGATTTTGCCCGACGCCGCAACATCAATTGAGTTTGAAGTTTTCATGCCACCTGTCGTTCTTAATGTTCACCCAAGTATGGGTACGGCTAGCGGAACGACCGTACTTCATGTCGACGGAGATAATCTGCACGAGTCTGGCTATTGTTACTTTGGCAACGAGCGAACAAGCGCGCACGTGGTGTCGTCTGCGCTTGGACTTTGCATCACTCCTCCATTTTCTGCTGAGCGCCGAGTGGGCATTGGAATGGCTCCTCGTGACGATCCCGGTTTTATTTCAACATACGGTACCGCGTTCGAGTATATTGACGATTTCAAGATTTCCGCTGTCTCTCCCGAGACAGGATCAGAGAACGGTGGAACCACGCTCTCGGTGTCTGTGAATGGCCTGACCGATGGCGTGCGTTACAGTTGCCGCATCGGCACCTTCTTTCCAATTACGTCATACAACACTCAAAGCGACGTCCTTACGTGCATAACGCCAGCACGAGGATTAGGGATTGCAGATATAAGTATTTCTGGGAACGATCGTGATCTTTCGACCATCAACACGGCAACGTTTGTCTACCAAGTTCCACCAAAAATTTCTGGTATCATTCCGAAAGTCGGTCTGAGCGGTAGCCGAAGCCCCATTTTCATTACCGGGTCAAATTTCGTCAATACTTCCAGTTTAACGTGTCGATTTGGACAAGAGCTTGCGACAGCAACTTACTTGTCATCCAGATCTATTCTTTGTGTTGCAGGCGTGGAGCAAAGTGGCACTCGTACGGTGTTCGTCGAAGTCTCCACAAATGGAGTCGACTTTTCAGAACAGCGACTGCTTTTCCATTTCGCACAATGTCCGTCTGGATCGTACTGCCCCCAAAGTGAAGCCATTTTATGTCCACGAGGCGCATTCTGTGGCGGTGGAAAAAATTTCACGTTATGTCCGCCAGGGACGTTCCAACCCAGAACCGGCCAAGCTGACTGTCTTCCAACGCCAGTGGGCTACATTTCGCCAGACGCGGGCGCAATGATCCCGTTACTTTGTCCGAGGGGTGCGGTATGTGACTCAACTGGCCTTACCGTAGCGAACAAGCTTTGTCCACCCGGCCATTATTGTTTGGAGGGTACGCGAACAAGCAACTTTACTGACTTCACTGTTGCCGAGCGACCACTACCGTGTCCGTTTGGCATGTACTGTACCGCTGGCGTTGTGTCGAGTGCGAGTATCGCATACAATTTCACCACTCCTCAGCAGTGCTATGCCGGCTATGTTTGTGAACCTGGTTCTATCACACCACAAGGCGTAGGTCCGTGTCCTCCAGGACATTACTGTCCTCCCGGTCAGCAGTTGAGATGCCCAAAGCGGATGTATTGTCCAGGTGTCGCCAACGCCGAACCGAAACCATGTCTCCCCGGCGAGTACAACTCCGATTACGGCAAAGACTCATGTCAAAAATGTCCAAAAGGTACGATTTGCCCAGGTTTTGCTCGTGAGGCGCCCGAAGTGTGCACCCCTGGCTTTGTGTGCGACACCGAAGGTCTGGCCGTCGCAGGTACCCGCTGTCCCGCCGGACATTACTGCCTTGAGAATACCGTCACCCGTGATCCTCTCGCGATTATTGACGTGGCAGCTATTATCGCTGCATCTCCAATTGCGTTGAATGTTGATAACTTCCGACCAAAGCCGTGTCCTCCCACGACGTTCTGTACAGAGGGTGTAACAACTTCGATCGTGTTGGAGGGTTCGTTCAAGCAACCACAGCCGTGTAAGGAAGGAAGTTTCTGCGAATGGGCTACAGGAGATTCCACTGTGGTATCTGAATCGGCAACGGATGTATATAATCCAATGAGACCCTGTACCGAGGGCCATTACTGTCCGAAGCGTACTTACATTCCGATTCCAGCGCCGCGCGGTACATACACATCTGGACAAGGTAACTCTGCAGCCGTCACATGTCTTCCGGGGACCTATACGCCTTACGAAGGGTTCCAGGAGTGTCTGACATGTGCAGCAGGCTACGAGTGCGTGGACGAAGCTACATTCAAACCAACCGCATGTCCTGCAGGTTATTTCCGCTCTGCGCGGGACTCTATTGCGTGCCGTCAATGTCCGAAAGGAACCTGGTCGCCAGCTATTGGCTTGACCGAAGAATCGTTATGTTTGCCGTGTAACCCAGGACTTGTGTGTGCCATTGATGGCATGAGCAATAACAAACCTCGTGGGCAAGGCACAGCTGCGGTGAACGAGTACTCTGCTTATTGCGATGCGGACAACACCGAGGCTTACGACGCCTCCAAGTGCGTTCTTTTACAACTCGATCAAGAAGGTGAAGCGGAGTTGTGTCCGGAAGGTTACGTCTGCGACGCTCGAACATCGATTGCCGAACAAAAGTGCCCCGACGGATACTTCTGTGGACCGGGTACTACTCCGGAAACACAATTTTTCAACAAATGTCCCTCTGGTTACTACTGTCCCGCTGGCTCGTCTTACTCTACGCGTACTCAGTTCCCGTGTCAAGCTTGCTTCTTCTGTCCGCCAGGAACTGGACAAGTGCTCACACGATGTCCCACAGGGACTTCGTCGCCTTCGTCGGCACAAAGTGTGGACGATTGCTCTGCAGATTTGATTACTTTCTGGAGAGTCATGCCCATCAGTTTTGACTTGATCGAGAAAGCATATTACAAAGTAATCAACGCCACAGTTGGTCAACCTGACGCACGGTATTCGGAAGTAGAGAGCCAAATCGCTGCAGGTCGCGCTCTATTGCAGATCGATACGACAAACACTTCCAGTCCAAGCGCTCCAAGCGCAAACGCGACAGGACCCACCGACCCATTCGAGTATATGGGCATGGGCAGTTGCACCAACAGAAATTGGGAACTCCTAGACCCGGCCTTCATTATGTCAGATGACGGCAACACGGTTGCCGTAGATGAGATGAATATCCCTTTGATGAAGTTCACTCTACCTCGAGGTCATACGGCCAAAGTGAGGCTTGATTGGCGGACAATCAACGAAGAACTGAAGTACGGCGAACATTACGAGCTGCTGATTTTCACGAATCCAGTGATTGATGACGTCTTGTGCCCTGCAAGCGACTACAAGACCGTGCCATGCCCGCCATGGGATACTGCAGATGGCATAACATGGCTGAGTATGAAGGTCAAAGCTGGTGAGGAGCAGGAAAAGAAATGTCCTGCTTCTCAAGAATCTTTAGAGTTGCCGTTCTGGTTTGCGAGAAATAACGATGGTAGTGCGACGGGCTACAACGTTGGGAATCCAACTTTCGGGAACTACGTTTGGAAACGCGGTATGCACGAACTATCCATTCAAGCTTTGGATGATTTGCCTTTCAGAGTTGAAGTGAGAATGCTGCACGGTAGATATCAAGCGGAGAATCGTGAGTCGTTCTTGAACAGTATTTGCATCGACGTCGAATTCCCAACGCGTGCAAGTTCGACGCCGACGTATTCCGTACACGCCATTTTGCCATTCGAAATCGACGAAGAATATCAAGCGCCCATGAATGCTCCTGTGGCCTCGACAATTTACCGATCAGTGTCGACCGATTACTTCGAGTGCGCCAGCATCAACCAAGATCCTGGTTGTAGAAGGCTTGATGCCCGTGCCGCCATCGATTACAACTCTACGTATGGTGCGGAGTGGAAGAAGTTCAAATATCTGCGACAGAGAAACGTGCTAACAGCTGAAGATTCTCCCAGCCAAGCGCACTTCGATTTCACGTCGACGCACGCAGAGGATTGGGTAGTAGTGAGCGAGGATGGCCAAACCGACGAAACTGTCATTCTTTCACTTCCAGATGTGTACGAGCAAGAAAAATATCTGCTCAATGAAGGTTTGTGGTCGTCTGACCAGACACTATTCGCGATGGACTACTTGCCTTTCTTCTCTGCTTGCCGTGGGTTCGACAGTCATATTTTCTTTTCACACCTCACCGAAAACCCGTACACGCCCATCACGTTCGGTGAAGATCGCACGTTTGTCAGCTATGGTGAGACCACGTTGGTGCCAAAAGAAGAAACGGTCTTCATCAATCAATACCAACCGCAAATTCAAGTAGCAGTTGCAGATGAGCTCGAGTTGGAAATCCAATGTTTCTACGAAGAGGCCTACACAGAAGCTTCGGCAAAGAAGCGTTGGTACGAAGCTGAGGGTGATACGTTGTTCTACTTGACAGCGGAAGCTGAAAGTCAAGAGGCTCTTTTCGAAGCAAGCGTCCTGGCGAACGACCAGACAGAGCCACCCATAAATAAAGACAAGTATATGGCCGATATCGCGGCGCAAGAAAATATTCCTGTGATTTTTGCGCCCGTCGAAGGATTCGTTTTGACGGCTGGTTTGATGCCGACGAAGGTTGAGTTTGAGATCTTGTACTATCAATTCACTGATTCAGACAAACGAATCATCGCGGCCACGGTGACGATGGACGAATACGTGTCCGCCACAGCTCACGATGGTACTTACACACTTAGCGTGGCGGTATCAGCTCTAGGTTGGTTCGATTTGCTCAATTTCTTTGCTTTTGATTTCCTGTTCTACTTGGCGCTTTTCTTTGCAATCGGAATGCTCGCCGTGGTGTTGATCTTTGCTGTGTGGCTGGTCGTGAGAATCTTCACACTATTGAAAGAACCACCGAGATTCCGATTCTTACCATATATTCGAATAATGATTGGTCCACCTCTGATGGGTGTCGCTCTCGGCATGTTACCGTTTGCGACAGCGCAGTTCGGACTCCGGGCCGCGTTTGTCGCGTTCCCAATCATTACAGAGTTCCCGATCAGTATTGATAATATCGGCCGTGAAATCGATCCAGCTGTCGTAGAAAAAGCGACTGCTGGTCGATACGCGGTCTGCTTTTTGACAGCTGGTATGTATATGATGGGATGCTGCGCCGAAATCTTAGTCCCTGCTGAACTGAAAGACGAAGAAGAGAAGGAAATGGAGGACGAGCGCTACGTCGACGAAGTGATGTTCAAACCAGAAGTCTGGAAACGAAGTCATTTCGTTTTGATGAATCTCTTAGTTAACGTGACAAATGTCTTCTTGATTGAGTTCTCGTTTACTGATACGTTCGGTGTCCAGTTCTTCACCATTTTCTTCCTCTTGAAGGTCGCTCACGTAATCATGGAAATGCAGATTGAGACCGCGTTGGGAGAAGCTTTCTTACTCGCTCCAGTATCGGTCGTACTTTCTTCATCGGTTGGCGTCGCGACGATTGGAGCCGATGACTTTACAGATTTCACCCTTGGTTTCTTTTTCGAGACTATCATGGCTATGGTCGAGTACGTATATCTTGATGCGTTCATCGCGTACTGCGCTCTCGTACTCCCGGACAAAATCAGCGCAGTCGTGAACTACATCATCGATTTGCTACCATTTAACTTTGGTGACGACGACGACGTCGAAGTAGACGTAAAAATCGATGCAGAAGATACACTGGTCGAAGATTTAATGGGCTTCCTTGCCGCTTACGGCGTGAACACGGCTGGTGTTTACATGACGCCTTTCTTCATTTTCTTTTTCTGGGATTTCAACGACCAGCTGAGACTGTCGTACCTATACGGTTTCAGAAAGAAGGATCTTTTGATTTATCTTCTCTTCTCTGTCGTGATTATTCCGTTCCAGATTGTCATGGACGTCTTAACTTTCAACATTCAGGAGTTGTTCCATGGCTGGAAGGTGTATGAGTATTTGAAGTACGCTCGATATCGATTCATCAATCGTACGTCGCGATGGAAAGGTCTCGAACGCGTTTACGATGAATCAATTGACCCTGGTCTTCGTGCGATTGATCAAATGTGCTTCTCGAGTCAGTTCTACTTCGTGCTTGCGCTCGGCGGCTCAGGATCTTTCTTGTTCGTCCTCGCTCTCTCCATGATGCTCCGAGCAAACTACAACATGTTTGAAGATATCCTCTTCTGGTGTTGCGTTATCATGGTTCTCGGCGCATCTTACACGGCGAAGCGTTTCGCCCTCCTCTTGGCAAATCACTTTGGCCTCTGGCGAATCACTTCTTCCATCACGACTGGGGAGATAATTATCGAGGATTCTCTTGATGAGGATTTTTCTTCCATTTTCGTACCTAAAATGGCGGCCGTGATGCAGGATAGCGGTGGCGACAGCCTCCAAACGATGGATGTCACGACGGCCGACCTCACGAGTGATCAGTTCCGCCATCTTTTCATGTCAAAGAATAGGGACTGGGTCATTGATCAGTTACAAGAAATTCTATCTCCTCGTACTGCAAGGCGTCTGAAACTCGGAAAAGCTGTGCGTCGTAGAATGAAGGCCGGTGAGATGTCAGAGTCAGACTCGGACATGGAAGAAGACTTCGGAGAAGTGAAGCTATCAGTGGGTGCCGAAGCAGCCATGCGAATATGGCTCACACACGCCGCTTCGAGAGCATCTGGACGCGGAGTGAATCTCCGCATGCTCTCTGATACGTCTGAAAGCGAGACAGAGGCTGGTCTCCAACGGTTCCCGCCTGTCAAACTTTCCGAAGCTTCTTCTGCCGCCCTTACGGGTTGGTTGGCTGCGGTTAAGCAACTTCGTGCAAACAGACAATCGTCGCTCACGAATACTGCTGTGTTCTCTTCGACTGACTTCTCGTCGGAAAGTGACACTGATACAGAACTCAAGTACGCCACGACTGAGCACATGAGTCAAACTTCAAAGATGGTCATGCGAGACTGGTTGACGAGAGCGAGAGAGATGCGCGCCAGAGTGCCTCCGTCTGCACCCAACGCAAATCTTTCGGATGATTCCGGTGATTCGTCTTCTCAGTTGTCCAGTGATTCCGCCTCACCAGAACGTCAACCAGTTTCTTACGTGGCTGCTTCGGTGATGAGCCAATGGTTGCAACGCTCGCGCGCGGAAAAGGAAATGAGCCTCGCGAACGCGCCGCAGTCCGCACGGGGCCCAAAACGCCAAGCGCTTACTTCCGACTCTGATAGCTCCTCTGATCTTGAGTCATCGGACGACCCGGAATTGGCATTTGATATGGGACGTCCAAAAGCACTCAGCACGGCATCGGCGAGTATTTTAACCGGCTGGCTTTCATCCGCTCAAGGAGTGTTCCGAAGACGATCAAGGGCAGAGGCTAGAGCTGACAGCGACGACGACAATGGCTCCTCCCCAGAGAGTCTCAAACCAGAGTAATCGCTGATATGGGCTACATCATCACAACAATTAGCTAAAATACTAGAATCCTATCACTAGAGACTTAGACATGCTCGCAGTTTTGGTGCAATGCGGTAAATCCAAACTCTTATTAACTAGATTTCGAGCGACGCGTCGAGCCAGAAGAGTAATTCCTCATTCGGATCAAGATCGACTTGCACCGCGTTCGCGTTGATTTGACGACGGCCGTTCCAATCTCGTATCCGCCCTTGCACTCGAGCCAGGCTCCCGACCCGTATGTCCCGCGCCACCGCCGCCGCTCCGTCCGCCGTGCTCGCGATGCCGAACAGCTCCATCTGCTCGCCCGACACCGCGTCACCATC
>JACLAB010001127.1_pt1 | contig 17988 bp, 15 predicted proteins | sample 8027921 | NCBI WGS metagenome assembly JACLAB01 (sample SAMN15725117, study PRJNA655200) | protist metagenome | isolation source: fluorescence activated cell sorting (FACS) single amplified genomes of... | place: USA: West Boothbay Harbor, Gulf of Maine | collected 2000-07-19 | reverse complement strand
TTGCCGATGATTGTTGCCTTTCCGCTGGCATGGCCGATGGTTCGGCGCGGTTACGGTAGGAGCATTCTTTTTCCGGCTATTGTTAATCTGCGTGCACTTCCATTAATCGTTTTTGCAATCCCGGTTTACATGATGTACGCGACGGTTGGTCTTTTGGATACGCGCCTTGGGCTTGGGCTGATACTAGCAGTCGTCAACTTGCCGCTCACTTTGATGCTGCTTGTGAATGCGATTGCAGATCTTCCGCAAGAGTTGGAGGAGGCAGGGCGTCTGGATGGAGCTAGGACTGGCCGGTTGCTTTATCGCATTGTACTTCCATTATGTAGACCTGCATTGATTACGACATTTGTGTTCGGTTTCATAACCGCCTGGAACGAATTTCTGTTTGGTCTGATTTTGACCACGAGCGATGCAGTGCCGATGACGGTCGGCGCTTCATTCTTTTTTGCAACATCAGGTGGTGGAGTGCAGTGGGGCGTGGCCGCTGCTGTAATGTCCGTCGCTGCTTTGCCTCCACTTCTTCTGGGCGTTGTCATGTATCGCCGCATAACTGGTTCAATGGTTGCTGGTGCTGTGAAAGGTTAAACTATGGCTGAAATTCGTATCGAAAACCTTAATAAATCCTTTGGCGGGGTGCGGGTGCTTCATGATGTCTCTCTGACATTGTCCGAAAGAGAGTTTTGTGTTTTTGTTGGGCCATCTGGGTGCGGGAAGTCCACACTCTTGAGATTAATTGCTGGCCTCGAAGATGTATCTTCAGGGCGCATATTTATTGGCGGTAAAGACGTAACAAACCTAGAACCTTATGACCGACAATTGGCAATGGTTTTTCAAAGCTACGCACTTTACCCGCATATGAATGTGCGTGAAAATATTGCATTCGCGTTACGCACTGCAAAGATCCCTGAAGTTCAAATCACTAAAAAAATCGCTGAGGCGACCCGCATTCTTCAACTTGATGATTATCTTGATCGCAAGCCGTCAGCCTTGTCAGGCGGACAAAGGCAACGTGTTGCAATTGGGCGTGCCATTGTTCGTGAACCAATCGCATTTTTATTCGACGAACCGCTTTCAAATCTCGATGCGGCACTACGTGCCGAAACCAGAGTTGAGATTGCCGCGCTTCACAGATCACTAAATGCAACAACGATTTACGTCACCCATGATCAGACCGAAGCAATGACGCTCGCTGATCGTATTGTTGTGCTGAAAGATGGGAAAATCATGCAAACTGGATCGCCACCCGAGTTGTATGATAATCCAGAAAATGTTTTTGTTGCACAGTTTTTAGGTTCTCCCAAAATGAATATTCTGGACGCCGAGCTCACCGGGACTGGCATCAGAGTGTTGGGACAAAATGAAGTCGTTTTCAGCCATGGGTTCAGTCCGCTACCTATCCAACTAGGTATACGCCCAGAGGTAATCTCTCTTGTCTCGCCTGACAAAGGGCTATTTTCGGGTCAGGTCACACTTAATGAATTCCACGGTGGTTCACGAACTGTGATCGCAGCCATAGGTGCGGGTACCTCCGTCACTTTGCAACTCCCTGCCGGTCAATCACCAGTAGTTGGCGAACATATTGGATTGCATTGCGATCCCGATAATTTTCATATTTTTCATGCAAATGGGGAACGGCTGCAACCCATTGGCCGCAACCATTGAAGCAACTGAAGCGTGCGCGCACATACTACATTTGTAAAAGGCGCATCATAGAACTCACACGTTTCAAGGTTCGAAGGGCGGTCTGCAATTTGATGGCTGAACTTCATCGGTCAAAGAAGTAGGAGACCAAGATGCTAGAGACGCGAATGCGCCGAGAAATACTTGAGATTCCGACGGCGACAGCCCGACTGATTGAGAATGGATCAAGCGACATTAAAGCAGCGGCTGCAGCCCTCCAAGCGACCGATCCACAGTTTCTTATCAGTGTGGCGCGTGGGTCGTCCGATCACGTGGCAACTTTTTTAAAATATGCATCCGAGCTGTTAATGGGTCGCGCAATTGCGTCCATAGGCCCCTCAATAGCATCAATTTACAACAAACCTCTTAGCCTGAGCGGAAACGCTTGTTTGTCCGTGTCGCAATCAGGTAAAAGCCCTGATATCATTGCGATGGTCCGTTCTGCGCAGTCAGCCGGCGCGTTGTCCATCGCCTTGACGAATGATCCAGCAAGCCCACTTTCGGAGGTGTCTGACCACACATTGAACATTCATGCAGGCTCCGAAATCAGTGTGGCGGCAACAAAGACCTTTGTGAACTCCGCGATTGTGGGGATATGGTTGCTGGCAGAATGGGCTAATGACAATAATCTGCGCCGCGCCATCCATGGCCTACCGGAAGTATTAGACAAAGCGATCCAATCCGATTGGTCACCTCTCAACGCCGCCCTTGTATTGCGCAATTCTATTTTTTGTTTGGGGCGTGGCCCTGCAAATGCAATGTCAAACGAGGCAGCATTAAAGTTTAAGGAAACTTGCCAAATCCACGCAGAATCCTATTCATCAGCAGAGTTTTTGCACGGCCCGGTGTCTATTGTTGACAGTGGCTTTCCGGTAATTGCTTTTGCGTCGCAAGATCAGGCAGAGGCGCCTTTAGCCGAGGTCGCAGATGCATTGGCAGACAAGGGGGCAATGGTTTTCGCCACATCGCAAATAGTTGAAAAAGCCATTGCTTTGCCAGTTGTGCGGACGGGTCATTCGTTGACAGACCCCATCGCGCTGATCGCCAGTTTTTATGCAATGGTCGAACAATTCGCATCGGCGCGAGGAATTAACCCCGACGCGCCGCGGCACCTAAAGAAGATCACTGAAACTATATGATGGATCCTGTTCAGGCATTTGTTGGCGCAGACATTCATGATGGAACATTGCTGCATATGGACATGGCGTTGACGTTAGACTGCAACGCCGCCATCGAAGTTGTCCCAGTGAGTGACCTGCCGTCAGACTGTGTAATTCACCACCTAGGTGGGGGCACTATCCTGCCGGGCTACGTTGATCTGCATGTCAATGGCGGCGGCGGTGTGATGTTCAATGCTGATCAATCCGTCGCGGCATTGCAAACCATTGCCACCGCCCACGCAACGTGCGGGAGTGCTGCGCTGCTACCCACGCTGATCACTGACAATTTCGCGCGCACGGCAGCTGCTATTGATGCAGTAGAAGCGGCCATCAACCTTGGCGTCGCAGGTATTATAGGCATTCACCTCGAAGGACCGCACTTGTCTGTTGCACGTAAAGGAGCCCATGATCCCTCCCTGATACGCCCGATGGAACAGGTGGATCTTGATCTACTTTTGTCGGCGGCCAGCCGCATTCCCAACGTCATGGTGACAGTCGCACCAGAAAGCACAACGATGACACAAATCAGTCAACTGGTAGAGGGTGGTCTGACGGTTTCGCTAGGTCATACAAATGCTAATTTTGAAACCTGCATAGCCGCGTTTGATGCCGGTGCGCGCTGCGTGACACACCTTTTTAACGGGATGAGCCAATTAAATAATCGTGAACCCGGATTAGTCGGCGCAGCGTTTGTGCGCGATGATGTGCACGCGAGTATGATAGCTGATGGAATTCACGTTCACCCCGCCGCAATAAAGACAGCGATTGACGCCAAGGGGCATAATATCTTCCTAATCAGTGACTCAATGTCGACTGCCGGTTCGTCGATTGGTGGGTTTGAATTAAACGGCAGATGGGTTGATCGAGATAACGGCCGATTGACGTTAGAGGATGGAACTCTTGCAGGAGCTGATCTAGATCTGACGCGGGCAATTAACGTAATTCAACAGGATGCCGGTGAAACGGCTTCGATGGCGATCACCCGCGCCACTCGAACGCCCACGGAACTTTTGAAAGAAAAGGGGCAATGGGGTACGTTGGGAGCTGGTGTGGATACGTTGATGTATATAGACAATGCAATGCTGGGAGTAAAACCACTTTTGACGGTCTTATCAGGCAAAACCGTTTGAGACGGGCAGGGCAACTTTGTAACTTTGCCTAATGACAAAATACTCCACATTTCGTCACATGAAACCTGGCCTGCGTTTACTGGACCATTTTGCCTAAGCTTATAGACCGGTGACTAAGAACCAAAAGTTAGCTTCAATCCACGCCTCATTTCGCAATCACTTCATTTCACAAAAGTCACTATCCAAACGCAGTTAACTTGCTCTGGCTTTGATAGCTCGGCATGTTCATCAACCCTTCACACTCTCCATCGACAGGATTTTTGGAACTTATTAACCGTCAGATATATCTAATCGAGCTGCAGCTTGGTATGCAGGTCGTGTTCTTAAGCTTTTAACATATGCCCCAAACTTCTCACTCCCAGTGGAAAATTTTGCGACATGTGCCCAACCTGCGCAATGGCCAAGGATGAAATCAGGTAAAGAAAGATTGTTACCCATTAAAAACGACCCTTTTATCTGTTTTTCAAGACGGTCAAGATTTCGTTTATATTCTTGTTTGAACTTATCTTTTATATTGGGGAAGTTATCTAATTCCTTGAGGCCCAACGAAGAACGGGAGGCGGCCCACAAAACAGCATCAATTTCGTCTATGATCTGATGTGAAAGTGCATCTTGATGTGCACGTTCAATTGAGCCGGCTGGTGCAGTTAATGTCTGATGCTTGTCTGCCAGGTAAGTCATGATCGCATTTGAGTCTGTAATAACTGCGCCTCGGTCTATAAGAATTGGAATCTTGCCAGAGGGATTATATTGTTTGACTAACTCCGAATGGGGTGGAGCATGGGTATATTCATAGTTCAGACCCATTTCTTCTAACATCCATAAAACTCGAAACGCCCGACTTTTGACGGAACCTATTATTTTATACATCTGGCTTGCTTTACATTTTTTAACTTTGAGGTGTCCTCTTTAGCACTAATGAAGCTTTTTAATAAGATAGTTTATTTGATATAGTAATAATCCAAGAAAACACCTAACTGGCTTGAGCTTGATGCTGCTAGTTTTGGGTTGGGCTACTTGGATGTGGAGGGGCTACTTTGTCTTACAGCACCCGAATTTGCGCTTTGCAGCCATTTGTTCGACTTGCAGCATTGCGTACTTTGGGCTCTCAGCTGCCATTCGCCGCGTGATAATCTAACGGCTACTACTGTCTTAGCCCCCTAGAACTGTGCCAGTATATTTTGGCAAAGGGAGTAAGGAAACATGGGTCGAAAGCGTTATTCTGATGAAGATGTGTTGAAGTTATTACGCGAGATTGATGTTCATTTGCACGATGGTTTGGACGTTGTGAGTGCGTGTCGCAAAGCTGGGATTTCAGATAAGAGTTACTATTACTGGCGTAAGAAGTTTGGAGGCCTTTCTCGTTCGCAGGTTTCTGAGATGAAATCGCTCAAGAAGGAAAACGAGCGCTTGAAGAAGATCGTCGCTGACTTGCAGTTAGACAAGGTGATCCTGAAGGAGAGCCTTGATCATCTAAAGCCGCGGGCCTGACGCGGGCTCAGCTTCGTCAGGCTGTTATTCATACGCGTCAAAAGCTGGATATTTCTGAGCGGCGTGCTTGCGCTGTTCTGGATGTAGCCCGCTCAAGTCTGCGCTATCAAGCTAAACCAGTAGATGACAACGAACTTCGCTTGGCGATGATCCGGCTGGCCAAGCAATATGGGTGGTATGGTTATAGGAAAGTCACAGCCCTGCTGCGCATGGAAGGCTGGCGTGTTAACCACAAGAGGATCGAGCGCTTATGGAACGAAGAAGGTTTGCAGCTGCCGCGCCGGCACAACAAGCGCAAACGGCTTTATCATAAAGACAGCTCCATCATCAGGCTGCGGCCCACACATCCCAACCATATTTGGGCGATCGACTTTGTGCACGATAAGCTTAGCAATGGGCGTAGCTATAAAATGCTGACAGTTCTAGATGAATACACCCGTGAAGCGCTCTGCGTGGCAGTGCGACCCAAAATGAATGCCAACGACGTTTTGGAGACACTGCACCCGTTGCTGATTAAACATGGTAAGCCAGAGTTTATTCGCTCTGACAACGGACCCGAGTTCATTGCCACGCATCTACAGGACTGGCTGAAGAGGATCGGTATCAAACCAATGCAAATCTATCCGGGCAGCCCTTGGGAAAATGGATACAACGAACGCTTCAACGGCACCTTGCGAAAAGAAGTCCTCAACGCTGAATGGTTCCACACCACCAAACAAGCCCAGGTCGTTATCAATACTTGGCTCAGGCAATACAACCAGATCAGACCTCATCACGCATTAAACATGCGCCCACCCGCCCCAGAAACCTTATTAGAGAAACCAAAAATCAATGGACGAATTTAGGGGGCTAGACACTTGCGCCTCAAGCGCGAGCACAAGCCTGTTGTCTTTTTCGTTTAGCGTGAACTGATACTCGTCCAATAATAGGTTCCAAAACGTTGAAAACCTATAAAGCGCTGATGTGAGTGATGTCGCTTCGCGTACAGATGTCAAAAGGTGCTGCAAAGCACGTGCTCTGATAGGGCGCTTCCAAAGCCCCATCATTTCATCACCAGTTTCCACTGCAGAAAGTTGATAAAGACGAACCAGTTGATCTAATGTCACACGAGCCTGTGATAGGTTGTGTTCGATCGTTAAATCAGCGTGTTTCAAAAATGAAAGAAACTTTTCTTCAGTACAGAGGAGGCGCAACGCGTATAACCAGTCTTCTATGACAAGGTATGATACAGTTGAATACTGTGCTGATGAAACTTTAGCTTTCATATCGATGTCACTACCACGTGATCAAAAGTTTTTGAAGCCAGCCTGAATATTAGGTGCTCACGTTTACGGATATCAATTTATCTATCATCATTGGCCTGTATTAACCCTATCAGACGAACACGATCCCTTCGTTCGACCTAAAATATTGCGGGTTCTAAGTGGTCGACTACACCAAATCATCGACCTCAAGTTAAAGATTTTCTAAGCCCGCAGTTTTTTACCCGTGGGATCGAAGGGGGGCTGATGCAGTATTTTGGCTTTATGCGGTTGGCCAAGCACCATAACTTCCACCTCATCCCCTGGCCGTACATCTTTGACCATAGCCAATGCTAAAGAGAGGCCAACGCTATACCCATATGCGCCAGATGTCACCCGTCCAACGCCATTACCGTCTTTGAATACTGGCTCACCCCCTGTGGCATCAGCGTTTGAAGCGGTTACCGCGGCCTCATTAAGATGCAGCAACACCATCTGTTCGCGCGGCTCTTGCGCCAGAACCGCTTGCAGCGCGGCTTTATTGAGAAAATCTTTATCCATTTTACACAGGCGATCCATGTCCTGCTCATGCGGCCAATATTCGGGGCTGTATTCACGCGACCAGCTACCATATCCTTTTTCTACACGCATCGCCATAAGCGCGCGGCTGCCCACTGGCCCAACTCCAAATTCTTTGCCTGTCTCAAGTAAAGCTGTGTAAAGCGCCTTTTGATCCGCTGTGTTACAATGTACTTCCCAGCCGAGATCACCGGTAAAAGACACACGCAGCATTTTCACATCAATACCGGCCAAGTCGGCACATTTTGAGCGCATAAATTGAAAATCTTCGTTATTCAGCGATGTATTTGTCAGGCGTTGCAAAATTTTGCGAGATAGGGGACCGGCCAGGTTGAACCCGCAGACTGCTTCAGTCCGACTGTCAAACCTAACGCCCTCTGGCAGTGGCACTGAATCAAAGAACCGTTTGTGATAGCGCTCCGCCATGCCTGAGCCGAAAATCCAGTACTCATCCTGTGCAATCAAGGTGACGGTAAAATCCCCCGCCAGACCGCCGCGCCTTGATATCAGCGGCGTCAGGCAGGATCGCCCCACCTCAGTTGGCATTTTATTAGCAAAAACCGCATCCAACCAGTCACGCCCTTTTTTGCCTTGCACCACATATTTGGCAAAATTGGAAATATCGATAATACCGGCTTTTTCGCGCAGCATTTTACATTCTTTGCCCACTGGCTCGAACCAATTTTGACGGGTGAAACCATTGGTGTCTTTAACCCCCGGCGTCTCGGCGAACCAAAGCGGATGTTCCCAGCCATAGTTGAGCCCCATGACCGCGCCCATCTCTTTTTGCATCTGATAAATGGGGCGCGTGCGCACCGGACGACCTGCAGAGCGCTCTTCATTGGGGAAGTGGATGCTAAAACGATGGGCATATTGATCGCCAACACGCGATTTGGTGAATTCTTTGCTTGCCCATGCGCCAAAGCGTGCCACATCCCACGCAAACATATCGTATTTTGTTTCGCCCTCAATTATCCATTCAGCCGCCAAAAGCCCCAAACCGCCTGACTGGCTAAAGCCCGGAATAACACCGTTGCAACAAAAATAGTTTTTCAGTTCAGGCACTGGGCCAAACAATACATTACTATCTGGTGACCAAATCATCGGGCCGTTGATCACCCGTTTAATTCCTGCCTCGCCCACGGCAGGTACGCGTTCGATTGCGCGCATCATATTTTCTTCGATCCGCTCCAGATCATCTTCAAACAACTCATGGCCAAATCCGGCAGGCGTTTCGCCCTCGGCCCAGAAGCGTAGGTTGCGCTCATAAGCACCAACCAGAAGGCCTTTGCCCTCTTGACGCAAATAATATTCACCATCGCGATCTGCCACCGATGGCAAACGGCGGTCCATCGCATCAATCTGGGCAATTGTTTCAGTGACAAAATACTGGTGTTCGGTGGGTTGCAGTGGCAATTCAAACCCTGCAAGCCTAGCAACTTCGCGGCCCCAAAGACCAGCGGCATTAACCACCCATTGGGTTTTAATGTCACCTTTAGATGTTCGCACGACCCAACTGCCATCAGGCTGAACTTCAGTCCCTGTTACTGGTGTAAAGCGGTATATTTCTGCCCCGTTCTGACGTGCGCCGGCGGCATACGCGGCGGTCACGCCCGAGGGGTCGACATTGCCGCCATCAGGTTCCCACATAATCGAGCGGATGCCATCAAAATTCACCAGTGGATGCAACTCTTCAGCTTCTGAACGAGTGATTTCAGAAAAATTCATTCCGTAAAGCTTCGCTTTTGCCGCCTGAAGCTGCAATTGGTGTGATCGATTCTGAGTTTGCGCAAGATAAAGGGATCCGGGCTGGAAAACGCCGCAACTCTGGCCGGTTTCTGCCTCTAGGTCTTTATAAAGCCCCATGGTGTAATGCTGTATGCGACTTATATTGGTGCTATCGTGAAGTCCGTGGATATTGGCAGCCGCATGCCATGTTGAGCCTGAGGTCAACTCATCCCGCTCCAGCAGAATAACATCGTTCCATCCTAATTTCGTGAGGTGATAGAGGATCGAGCATCCAACAACCCCGCCGCCGATTACCACTGCCTGTGCATGCGTTTTCATTTCGTCCCCCTGTTTAAAGAGATCTTGTTGCTTTGTCTGTCAACTATAGGGGTGCTGGAGCATCCCTATCGTCTATCTTTACACGTTCAACCAAGTTTCCACTGATGCCACCAAATAAAAGATTACGCATCAATTCCTGCTTAAAAACGACAAAAATCTATAAACTGCTTTTCTTGCAGCCACAAAACGTTTGGTTCAATCCACGCCTCATGCCGGACTCACCTCAAATTACGATGAACATTTTTGCAAACACATCAACTTCTGGGTAAACCATGACGCGTTCTAGGCTTAAGTTGGTTAGTCTGAGAGCGCCAAATACTACCTAATAAGGGGATTTGGGATATAAAATTTTGGTTTTTGATGGATATGTCGACCTTTTTATTCACCTTTTAAGTCTGTATGGCCTGCCCGGATGCGGATGCGATAGACTGCTGGGGCAGTAAAGAACCAAAATACTCAGTACTATTGATGGACGGGTCGGTTTCGAACCTACAGATTTAAAATATTCCTATATAGCACAACCTATGACGCCCTATGGAAAAGCTATCTTCTTTGCGCTGCTTTCGACTGCAGGATTTGCGATTCAAGACACTGTAGTGAAACTTCTCACTCAAGTGGGATCAATTTGGCAGTTGATGTTGCTGAGGTCTTTAGTCGTCATTGCACTTTTATGCCTGTGGGCACGCTTTAAAGACAGATGGAGTGATATTACACCCACGACCTTTAGTTGGCCGTTAGTACGCGCTTTTTTTATGTGTCTCGCTTACACACTTTTTTATGGCTGTTACCCGTTCGTATCACTTTCGGATGCGGCTGCATGTTTTTTTATGGCCCCAATTTTTGTTTGTGTGTTCGCCCACTTTTTTTTAAAAGAAACGATAGGCCGTTGGCGTATTTTTTCGATAATCATAGGGTTTCTCGGAGCCTTGTTAATAATTCAACCGGGCTCTACGGCGTTTCGGCCAATTTTGTTTATGCCCGTTTTAGCGGGCGCTTGCTATGCAGCAGGAGTAATTGTCACTCGTGGCTTTTGCAAAACCCAACCCAGTCTTGCTTTGACCAGTGTACACAATCTATTTTATGCAGGCCTCGGCATATTTATGGTATCTTTCTTGCCAATTTTTCCGATTACGCCTGATGTCGCTTTAAAAAATCCGTTTTTATTCCAGGAATGGGTGCCATTGGCACCACCGGTAATTATCATGATTATCGCCACTGCTGCCACCCACATCGTCGCAATGACCGCATCTATCCGAGCCTATCAGATGGCCGACGCTGCCTTTGTTGCACCAATTGAGTACTGTTACCTCGCATTTGCGGTGATAATTGACTTTGTAATTTGGGCCTTGCTTCCAAGTGGCTCAACCTTGATTGGAGTGGGCTTAATTGCAGGGTCGGGACTTTTAATTTCGCTAAGAGAACGCAGCGCCAAGCAAGCTGAACCAGATTAACTAAAAACTTATCAAATATATCTATGTGGATCATATTGATTAAAATATATTAATCAAATGTTGCCACTCTGTAAGCCTTCGTTTCGGTGGTTCAAATCCGCCCTCGGGCACCACCTTTAAAACAGGTGTCATTGACCTAAATTTTCGCCGCTCATGCTATGCGTGTTTATTTCAAAAGATAAACTACGCAGGGTGTCGCATGTTTGATGGGCTCCACTATAGGTGCAAACACTGTGTCGAAACCATATTGGAAGTACAAAGCTTTTATGTTGTTCGTTATTTTGCAAAATGCAGGGTCGTCGAAAGCAGAAACACCGCTGCACGTGGAGTTGAAAGATGGCATGGCTGCGCCTATTGCGATTGTGCAAGCCAACTTTTAGGAAACTGAAATGTATATAGCGCAATAAATGTTTCCTGCGTCACCGGTTTGAACCCAAGCTGAATGTAGTAAGCTCGATCTCCATAAATTACGGCCCGCTCTTTTGAAAACCAGTCTCAATGGTTCCCATACAAATTTAACCATAGCGGCGGCCCCACCTATTGATTGCGCCTAAGGGTGGATTGCTACTGGCCTAAGAAGAAAGACCGCTATCTTTGAATTTTTGTATCGCAAACGCGTGAATATGATACATATCAGCAGGCCATGATCTAACGTCTTGCCGTTGCGATATTGCGTGCCGTGCAAATGAAGCGCATATTTTGTGCTTACAAGCTACGGGAAGAGCCAAGGTGAGCATAGTTTTCACGACAGAGCCTTGAAACACCGCGCTTGTATAGTGCCATGGGCTTAGGGATTATTTTTTAATAGGATGATATTATAAACTCTTTGTGTCCGGATGAATATTGCCCCTTTCATACCGTCTTAATTGGTGGGCACTTACAATGCCCAAAAGAGTAAACGTTCCAACTCCAAGAATCATCACCAAAAGTGTTCCATCAAAAAGTTGACCAACAATTGCAGCTAAAATAACTGATCCAATAGTGGCTGTAGCACTGATTAAGCTCGCAGCGGTTCCTGCAATATGGCCAACCGGTTCCATTGCAAGCGCTGTGAGATTTCCCATGGTTAAACCAGCTTGGAAAAAGATGCTAAACATCCAAAACACGAAAAGAGCAAAACCAAAATTACCAACAAAATATCCTAATGCGTAAATTAAAAGCATCAAAAAACTCAGTCCCAGCTGTGCTGTAAAAGCAATATAAATGAGTTTGCGCATTCCCACCTTACGAACAAGTTGTGCGTTTAAATAACTAGATGAAGCCGCAAGCAGAGCTATTAAAGCAAACCATAATGGAAAACTCTGAGCTTGATGAAATACCTGCTCAAAGACTGGTTGGATCAAAAAGATACCCGTGAAGAGTATACTATAGGCAAAAACCAGCGTGATGATTGACATCTGTATCATAGGGTTGTGTAGAACTTCTTTGGTTGCTTTCAAAAATTGATCCAATCGAAATTCAATGCGCCGCTCAATCGTAACAGTTTCATCAATTCGAATTCCGACCCAAAGGGTACTGGCAACAACAAAAATTATGAACATAACAAAAATTGCTCGCCACTCGAACATGATTATAACAAATGAACCTAACAATGGGGCGACCGCAGGTACTAAAGCAAAAACGATCATAATAAATGACGAAATCCGAGCCATTTCACGGCCTTGATAAAAGTCTCTTACTAAAGCTTGTGCAATCACTCTTGGTGCCGAAGCTCCGACGCCTTGCAAAAATCGAGCGACTAAAATCACCTCAAAACTATGGGATATGACACATAAAATAGAGGTAAAAATATATAACGAAGTCCCAAAATAGATAACTGATTTTCGTCCAAAGCTATCAGATAATGGTCCAGTAAATAATGTGCCAGCTGCCATACCGATGACAAAGGTAGACAAAACCATCTGCGCTTGATTAGGGCTTTGTGGCGTAAATTCTTCGGAAATGAGCGATAAAGCAGGTAATATTGCATCTATAGACATTGCCACTGTCGCAACCAGCATCGCCATCATAGCTACAAATTCTGTCGTAGACACACGCAAAGATAACATCCTTTTTCCGTGAATAAAAAACGACTGTGAAACCGCCTTCCTCCTACAAACATCCAAACTTTGGTTGTGAGATTTTAGCATTCATTTTTTGCAATATTTGCCAATAGAAATCAATAACTTAAAATTTGATATATTAAACACCAGCAATACCCTCAATTTCGTAAAATCAGATTCAAATTAGGTGAGTAAGACCAAAAGTTGTTCATAAGCTCACGGATAACTGCATTATGGCAAGGTATAAGACTTGAAACCTCTTGTAATAGTTTTTAGGGATACATGTTTTTAGTTTAAACACACGGCAGATATATAGCAAAATTCGTGACTAAAGAGAAATGACCTTATTTTCGATTGATCTCAAAGAACTGGCTGAGGACATCATTACAGTCTCTTGGTCCTTATTTCGCGTAATGATTCCTACTTTGATCGTGGTAAAAATTGCGCAAGACTTGGGTGCTGTGGATATTCTTGATATTTGGCTGCAACCGGTCACTGAATTGATTGGCTTGCCGGCCGCGTTATCTATTGTGCTAACAACAACAATGCTCACAAACCCCTATGCTGGCTTGATCGTTCTGGCATCTCTTGAGATGATCACCGAACTTAGCGTCGCTGAAACAAGTATCCTTGCGAGCTTTATGTTATTCGCGCATGCTTTGCCAGTTGAGGCGGTGATTTCTCGTCAGGCGGGAACAAAAATAATTTTTGTTGTCTGCTTGCGCGTTTTCACGGCTGTTATTTTTTGTTTTTTACTGAACCAAGTTTTAACAAGTTTTGATTTATTGCAACAAAAAGCCTTGATACATCTACCGGAATTTCAAGTTGCCCCATCCTTGTTCGAGTGGAGCGTAGATCAAATCAAAGGTCTGATCTTTATTCAAATTGTAATAATTGCGTTATTAACGGCGCTGGCAATCCTCAAGATCCTCGGCATTGAAAGGCTGATAGCGCTTTGTATGCGGCCTTTTTTGAATTTAATTAAGATAGATGAAAATGCTTCGACAATTATGGTTGTTGGATTCACCCTAGGCTTGGGCTTTGGCGGTGGTCTTATGATCAAAGAGGTAAAGGCCGGCCATGTGAATAAAATGCAGGCTTTAAGTGCGTTGGTTTTTATCAATTTATTTCACTCGGTTTTTGAAGATACAGCGCTGATGATGCTTTTGGGACCCAGTTTGCTGGTGATCTTAGTCCTACGCTTTCTGTTTTGTGTGCTGCTTGCTTTTCTTTTGATTGCGGCCTTCAGGATCTTAGCTTGGCCAATTGTTGAATGGGCATGCGTGAGTTCCAAAAGCTTCCCACCAACTGCCAACCGTCACACAGACCAAAAGGCTAATTTTTAGGAATGAGTGGTGTGCCACATTTTGGGTGGTCTGGGTTAATCGTTAGTACCTCTTGGGCCTCTGGTCTACTGGCACGATGCTTTCCGGCGCAGGCGGACGATAGCGCTGTGCGGCCTAACTGTCTTGTAGTGGACGGGCCATTTCTCGATCAAGATTTTGGCCTCTCTCAAGGTATAGAACATGGCAACGCTGGACCCACAGCACCCCTTTTAAAACCCAAATGGGCCATCTCCACGCACTGGATCAATGCGGATTGACTTAAACCCCTCGGCCCATTGATGCAGCAATACGCCACCCTCTTGTTTTAAAAATCCGATCGGGGCATCGTGATGGGTGTTAAACAGAAAACTGCTGCAAACCGAAGGCGCCGATATAACAGTGTGGCCCGCCAAGCGGGTTGATATATTTCTATGAATATGTCCGCATAACACCAAAATTTCACCCTGATATTCAGCTAGGATCTCGCTAAGCTGCTCAGTGCCGTTCTGCAGGCCGATGGAATCCATAAACGCCATTCCAGATTTAAAAGGTGGGTGATGCATCATCACAACCGCGGGAGCCTGTTTCAAATCTGCCAAACATGTCTTCAAAAACTGCAGAGAGTCTTGATCTAATTCTCCGCCCCCCTGCCCTTCGATCAAGGTATCAAGACCAATAACTTGCAAAGCGCCAAGGCTATGTTGCCAGTTCAACCTACCGGCCTTTGGCAAATAACCTACTCCGTCAAATGCTGCGCGAAAAGGTGCGCGAGCATCATGATTTCCAGGAATGCAAAAAATTGGCAGATCCAAAGGCTTCAGAATTGATTTGAAAAGCGCATAGCTTTCTGCCGTGCCATCATCGCTCACGTCGCCCGTTACAACGATGCCATCGAGCGGTCCAACTTCAAATTGCAACTCTGCTATGCGTAAAGCCAATCGCTTTAAAGGGCCCGAAGTTTCCAAGCGCCCAGAGACAAGGCTACCTGGTTTCACAATATGCGTATCAGAGATTTGTAAGATTTGGGTCATTTTAGCACCTCATAGGCCTCGCGTCATCACTCGTCTGCGCATCTTAAACACCTTAACAGGGCCTGTTAATTTTCAGGCTAAGGTAGAAATAACCCGCTATCAAACAGGATTACCAGCATCTGTTAGGATCAGGTTATTCTGCAAGCTTTCAAGCAAAGTCGCATAATTTCCATTTGGCAAACGATCAAGGATAACCGTATCAACATCGGCAATATTTTCACCTGCTGCCGGTGCCAAGCGGCCAAATTTCGAGTGATCAATCACGAGGATCGACCGTTGCGAGTTTGCCATAATCTGCTCACGTGCGCGCACCTCTGCGGCATGAAACTCAAGCAGCGATCCATCCTCAGCAATACCTGCCACGCCAAATATACAAAATTCGGCGCGGTAGCGGCTAAAAAACGCCAAAACATCTTCCCCTAAAATATCGCGATCTGGCAATCGCAATTCGCCCCCGGGTAAAATAATCCGATTGGTCATTTCGTCGCTCAACGCCAACGCCGCGCTTAAATTATTGGTAATAACCGTCAATCCTTTGCGGCGGCGTAACGCGCGTGCAACGCTCAGCGGCGTCGATCCGATCGAAATAAAAACAGTGGCCCCATCCGGGATCAGCTCTGCTGCAGCCTCGCCAATATTACGCTTTTCCGCCAGATTGGTCGAAAGCCTTTGATCAAATGGGGTGTTTGACTGCCGCGGCGATAGCTCAACGCGCCCATGCCGCCGTTTCAGCAATCCCCCTTCGCATAATTTATCCACATCGCGGCGGATCGTTTGCGTTGAAACATCCAAAACTTCAGCCAAAGCGCCAACAGACAGCGCTCCACGTTCAAGAACGATGTCCTCAATTAACTTGTGCCGTTTCTTCTTTTTCGCTGACATGAATGCTCCCTACATGGTTTCAATCAAACGCTCAAGGAAAGCAGCGGTTTTGGGTACACGCCCTATGTTTTTACGAACCTCAATGATTAATTTCGGTGCAGATTCACTCTTCTGCAAAGCATCCATAACGGGCTGCCAAGAAATTGCACCTTCGCCGGGAAGCCAATGACGATCAGCATACCCATCCACATCTTGTAAATGGACATGCGCGAGCCGGTTCTCTGCAGCCGCAATAAAATCCACCACCGAGGGGGCTTTATAATTGCAATGAGATAAATGCGCATGCCCAGTATCAACCGAAAGCTGCAGGTTTGGATGATCAATTTCACGTACAGCGCGCATCCTCATATCCGGATCCGTGTCATCACAGTTTTCCAAGACAAACGTGCATCCGATATCAGCGGCGCGTTGTAAAGGTACTTTTAAAATATCACCTATTGAAGAAATAACGCCGGATTGCACGAATGGATATTGCCACTGATTCAACTTTATCCAATCGTTAAACGGGCTATGAATAACCATATATTGGGCGTTCATATGCTCGCAAATTCCCAGCGCGCTGAGCAATCGCGCCGTGATCAATTTTTGAAAAGCTGTCTCCAAATTGCCAAGGTCTAGGCCAAAAAACGGCCCATGCAACCCGCGTGGCCCTTTATGAGCTTGCAGCTTTTCTTGATAGCGAGAAACCAAACCCGACAGATCGCCTGACAATATATTTGGTAGCGTAAAGTCTTGAATTTCAACCGGCCTGTCTTGCTCACAAAGCCAGTTAAATACCGCATCAATATTATCTAATGTAACGGCCGCTCCGATTTTCGAAAGCGTCATGACCTCTCCCTATTTAATTCCTGCGCGAATGAAGCTTTGCACAAACTGCCGCTGGAAAAGCAGAAAAGCAATAAGCAACGGGCCCGATGTCATCAAAGTGGCTGCGTTTATAACGGACCATTGTATGCCTGAATCTGTAACGGCAAAGATCGACAAACCAACGGTAAGCGGGCGCGTTTCGACCGAGTTGGTCACGATAAGCGGCCAGACGAAATTGTTCCAATGATGGCTCACCGAAACTAGCCCATATGCCAGATAGGTTGGTTTTGCGAGTGGTATGTAAACGCGCCATAATACCCCTAAAAATGAGCACCCCTCGACCCGCGCGGCTTCATCTAATTCCTTGGGAACCGTCATGAAAGTTTGGCGCAGCAGAAAGATCCCAAAGCCAGAAGCGATATAAGGCAGACCAATCGCGGCAATCGTATCAATCAACCCGAAGGACCGCATAGTTTGATAATTCTGAACAATCAAAATATCGGGCATTACCAAAAGCTGCAGCAACACCAATGTAAACAGGACGTTTCGGCCTGGAAATGTAAAGCGCGCGAAGGCATAAGCGGCGAGCGTACATAAGAAAAACTGCGCTGCTACGATGCCAGTTACAAGAATAACAGTGTTTAAAAAATACCGTGCAAACGGCGCCTCATTCCAAGCCTGTACAAAATTTTGCAACGTCAAAGGTGCGAATAGGCTAAACCGCGTTTCATATTCACTGGGATGGAACGCCGTCCAAACAGCATAAAGCAAAGGCAAAAGCCACAAAAGAGCCAAACACCAAGCGGCAAATGTGTTTAAAGAGCGGTCAAAATCAAACGGCTTGCGTTTCAAAACTGACTGGGGCGCTAGAGAAGAATTTTCGATCATTTATAATGCACTTTTTTATCTAGAAAAAAGAATTGTCCGATTGCAACCGTCGTTAAGATGGCAAGCATGACCACCGTCAGCGTTGCAGCATAAGCCGTGTCCCAATAATCGAATGCCACTTCGTAGATATAAAACAACAAGAGGCTCGACGCATTATTTGGACCGCCTTCGGTCATCACAAAAATATGATCCACCAAGCGAAAGGAATTGATCA
>JACLAB010002063.1_pt1 | contig 17995 bp, 11 predicted proteins | sample 8027921 | NCBI WGS metagenome assembly JACLAB01 (sample SAMN15725117, study PRJNA655200) | protist metagenome | isolation source: fluorescence activated cell sorting (FACS) single amplified genomes of... | place: USA: West Boothbay Harbor, Gulf of Maine | collected 2000-07-19 | reverse complement strand
TCAAGGGCCGCACGAACTCCGGAAAAGGTTTGCTGACCCTCCTCATCTCTAAGGCGTTCTTCAGCAAGTTCGGGAACATCAACGCCACCAACTTCTGCCAGAAGAGGACCGACGGGGACATGGCGAAGATGGACAGCTGGAAGTGCCAGACGCGGCACAAGAGGATCGGCGTGGCCAACGAGGCGCCCAAGAAGAGGGGATGCGGCCTCAACGGCGACGCCATCAAGAGGGCCTCGGGTGGGGACCATCACACGGCCAGGACCAACGGCGTGGACGAGATGACCTTCTTCATGGAGACGACGTTCTGGTTGTTCGTGAACGACATGCCGTCCATCGAGGACTGCGACGAAGCGACCGCCGAGCGCCTTCGGGTCATCCCCACGGCGTACAAGTACCTCCTCGACGACAAGTACGAGGCTGAGAAGGACAAAGCGTACGTGCGGAGGGCGGACCCCACCATCAAGTCGGAGTGGATCAAGCGCCCCGAGGTCATCCGGGCGTTCGCGCAATTGGTGTGCGAGGCGTACGAGACCACGCGGCCCGAGGCGCCCGCGGCCATCCTCGAGACCAGCGCCAAGTACCTGGAGGACGACAACGTGGACGCGAAGATACAGGCCCTCTTCGACCCCGCCGATCCGAATGAGTACGTGTTGGTGAAGGACTTCAACGCGGCCGCGAAGCGCGCGGACATCAACATGAACTCGGAGAGCCTCAACGAGAAGTTGGGGGATTGGGGGTACAAGAAGCAGCAGAAGAAGATCTCGGGACGGAACCAGTACGTGATCCACTGCATGCGCCTGGTCGTGGAGCGTCCAGAGTATTGAAAAAATATGTGCGATACTTACAACATGGGAAACGAAACGCCGGTAGGATACAGACTCGTCCGCGTCGGCGTGAGAGGGCGCGTGCCCATCCTCCACACGCAGGCATCCGATGACCTGACGACCCGACAGAAATACGACCTGAGGTACAGGGAGAAGCACCGCGCCAAGCTCTTCGCGTACCATCGCGAATATTACAAGAAGAAACGCACCCAGTGAACGTTCAGCTTTGTTGGCATGTTGGACAGATGAAATCGTCGGTGGGCGGCGCGTCGAGTGCGACACACGTGCAATGGTACACGCCGTTACATTTCTCGCAGTACATGCCGTCATCATCATCAATACCACACACTCGGCACGCCTCGGGATTGGATTCCTCTAAATACAGTGCGATCGGGTCGGGACCTAAGCTGGCCGTCTTCACGGTTTGCTGCTGTGGCACATCGGCACGTGCCTCACCAGTGATCCTCGCCATATCCGCTTGCGCTGCTTGTCTTTTCTCTTTCGTTCGGCGGTTCATAGACCACGTGTGCAATTTAGCCTGCCCTTCGGTTTCACCGTGTTTGCTGAGCTCTTCAAGGATTTTCGTGCGGCCTTCGCGATCCTTAAACGATGAACGAGAGTGTTTGTAGTAAAGCTCAAGTCGCCGAAGCTGTGCTTTAGAGCTCGCAAAGAGGCACGTCCTTGCGCGCACACCTTACTCTTCATTTTGACAGGGGTCTTCCGGGTAACATGTCATAGAATTCACCATGGATAATACTTGTGAAGCTAAGTCCTTGGCAGGAGTGAAACATTTCAAAGCTACCACAGAAAACAACAAATATTCACTGCCTTTGATGGTTGCCTCGTAGCTTGATTACGATGTCAGCGATCTTGCAAAGGGGTACAGATTGCATCAAAAATAGCTTTCGTCACCAGGGGGGAAAACGCGTTACCTGCCATTCTGTGGCCCACGCTCAACTTGGCATGCGGAAGACTGGAAACCTCAAACCCAAGGCAAGAAAGAGCCTCAGCGGGAGTACAAACCCTGGCTTCCTTGGGATGGACAACGCGCCCTTGGAAACCATCAGGTCTGAACTGTGTCGTGAAAGATGAAGCCGGCCTGTCTGGGTTTAGACGCCTGAAGATTAGCTGAGCAAACTTGTCTGCGCCCGAACTCATATCAATCTCTGCACGGCTGATGGGATGCTTTCTTCTGATCTTCGGTCTGATGTTTGCGTAGCATGCATTCTCATCAATTGGAAGCGCATCGAGTAGAGCTCTGACATTTTCATGTTCTGTCCGCTCTGCGTGCAGATCGCCAGGCAACGATGCATCTCGCGGTGGTGCTGTTGGAGACCCTAAATCACACAGCACCCTTCGTAACGTGACGGGTGGAAGTAAGTCATCTGCATGCCCGTCATATGCGCTCGGTTTGCCCTTTGCAAGAGCCCAACGCACACCGCTGCATTCCGGTCGACCTACGGAAAAACAACGATGCGTCGGCCTTGGCGATGGAGGAACAGGAATACCTGTACGCGTTGCCACCAGCACGAAGCGAGTTCTTGTGCTGGCCGCCCCAAAGGCACTGCATGACAGCAAGTACGTCTGTAACTGATATCCTGCCATGGCCAGAAGGGCTAGCAACGTGCAAAGATGTTCTTCATTACGGCCGGCTGTAACTTCGGGCACATTTTCCATTAGAGCATATGTTGGCGTAAATTTAAGCACCGCCTGTCCCCAATGTCTCAAATGCCTGCGCTTTTCCATGGAGCGGTGACTGCAATGATGTCTGTTCATGTTCGAGAAACCCTCACAAAGTGGAGAACCGGCGATGCAATCGAGCTTGCTTGTTGACATCAACTCCAGTGCTTTCTGAGCTGCACTTCCCTTTCGACAGAAGTGTCCCTCGGCCCCAACTAAGACTTCAACCTTTTCATTCACTATTTCTGCACAACCTTGTAAATAGTCCTTGGACACTTGCGCAACCTCGCAATCACTTTCGACTGCCACGCCAAACTTCAACTTTCCACTGCGACGCGCACCATCTAGCCAGCATCCAAGGCCACTGTAGAGTTCGCATACATTTAGGGCCGCGCTGTCGACCAATGGGCACGGCTGCGAGCAATTGTCAGTTGAGAGGATTTTCTTAGGCAGATCGATGAGAGACATGGATTCCACGTCAATGGCCATGGGTACTATCGCAGCGCAACCTTCAGGTATTGACCAGCCTCGGTTATATCCAACATGGGTGACCATCAGGGGGGTATCCAGGGCGCACACATGTAGCGGAGGTAAGTCCATTTGAATACCCGTCAGCAGGAAAACATTCTTTCTAATACATGCCGAGGATCGCTGGAACAAAGGCGTCGAAGCAGCATGTACTACTTCAAAAACCTGGTCTGAATTAACGGCAGGAAGGTATAATGCATAGCGCAATTGGAACTCTCCATCTTTGAGCCAAGCCATAATAGAAGGCCCGCCGTTCGCGGATAACGAATCCTTCACACATGGCGAGGCAGGCCCGGTCTGGCCATCAAGACCCTCCCATAAGCGACTCGTGAAAGAAGATAATTTCATATCACGTTGGGCTTCGTCGTGACAGGAACTGCAGAACCACTTTTGCGCATCGCATGCAGCGACAGTATCGCCGAGACATTCGTGATGATACACGGTATCGCACCTATCGCACACTAGGCCCTCTTTGTCGTCAGCTACCCCGCAAAGCATGCACGGTGTCTGCACCCCAAATTTTGTGAAGTCAAACTGTTCTCGGCACTCGTGGCAGTGCCAGTCGCCGTCAGGAACACAAGTAAGCGGTGGTTTCATGCACGACAGATGCACAAGCTTATCGCAGACTTCGCAAACCAGGCCTTCGCCTGCGTCTACAATACCGCATGTACTGCAAGGACACGACTCGTACGTTTCGATCGTGATGGTTCTCTTTCGCTTTGCGGGTGTTGGGTCGAACCTGCCTGGTCGGGATATTCCTCTCCTTAAACCGTTGATCTCACGGCAAGTTTCTCGGGCGACTTCTAGTGATAACTGATCTTCTAAATTACACGGAGTCGTGTATGATGGTACGAAAGTCGCGTCAGAGTCGCATTCGACATGCTCGCGGCAGAGAATAGTATCACTACTATCGTCTGTAGAACCAAGATCGCTTTGTGAACCATCACGAGGTCCACCTTGGAGGTTCCCGATTGCCAAGTGTGTTTGGTGTATATTTGAGGTGCATGAGGAGGTTGAATGACGCCCTTTTAGCGTAGAATGCTTTTTTTGGGCCATGCGCTCACAGGTGACCGCGCAGGTCAACGTCGCGCAGGCCAAGATGCTTCGGCAGGATCGTCGTGGGAACTTTTTTGAAAGATTTTGGCGCCAAAAATCACGAGAAAGCCTCACAACTGGGCGCACGTGGCCTTGAGCGCAACAGGGCCGGAGTGTCAAACCGCGCGGAACCGGCTGAAAATCGGCGTGCGCAGAGAAGGCACCGTCTCGGACGACATACTCGAAACCCGGCGTCCAAATCGAACGGGCGGCTGGAATCCGGCGTCGATCTGTTTGGGCGCGCGTCGCGGGGGCTATATCGCAAACCCTAACCACAAACTGGAATAATGAGGTTTCCTTCGAACTCGCGTTATTTAATACCGACTCGGCTTTTCTTCATCATCGGAGCGTTGATCATTGGCTCAGACGCGGCTCCATTCACCAGCCACTCTGAACTTAAGACTGCTGTGAACAACTGCTTAGCCGTCGATGCGACCGGCGTGACGTGCTGTGCCACTGCAGACTGTGGACCAGCCGGATCTGCCGAGATGAAGGACTGGGACGTGAGCTCGGTGACGGACATGGGGCGCATGTTTACATATGCGTCGGCGTTCAACGCGGACCTCTCGAGCTGGGACGTGAGCTCGGTGACGACCATGGGATACATGTTTTACTACGCGTCGGCGTTCAACGCGGACCTCTCGAGCTGGAATGTGAGCTCGGTGACGACCATGCATTACATGTTTCACCGCGCTGCCATGAGTATTGTCCCAAGTTGGTACCTCGAAGAATGCCCTCCTGGTCATGTTGGAGTTGTTGGGCAGGTATGCACCGTTTGTCTTCCTGGGACATGGCAAGGGTCTGAGGGTCAACCGAGTTGTATCGCGTGCCTCACAGTTGATAGGTGTCCTGGAGGCTTTTCCTGCGCTGATGGTCACATGGGAGAGGGCTGCTACGATTGCGATAGAAATTTTTACATGCTCGAAGACGTGTGCTATCCATGCAAACAGGACGCGAGATTTTTCGGTCTTCTCTTTCTGGGTTTATCGGTCTTTGTCGTGTTGATCGCTGCGGTCGCTTTTCCGGGCAAGGTGAAGGCGGCTTGGAAGCGTCTGAAACGTACGGAGAAGTATGCGAAGGCAAGAATTGAAAAGCTGCAGAAGGAGGCGATGGATACCCGCGATCGCGCCTCCAAATTTGGCGCCATCATCTTTCTCTTGAGCCTCATCACTTTTCTGCAGATCCAAACGCTCGTCGTCAGTGTCAGGGTACCATGGCCCAGGGCCATCACCGCGCTGTTCGAGGCCCTGAACGACATTGTCAACTTCGACGCTTTTGGAGTCATCAACCCAAAGTGCTCAACCCAAGGAGACTATAGTCAGGAGGGTAGCTGGTTGATTCGGTTGTGTACCCCTGTGGTGATTCTGTTCTTCGTAGCCGGTGGCACTACGTACATATCCCGGAAATCGGGTGACACACTGGACGGCGTCATCAGACTCGTGGTTCAGGTGCTCCACGTGACGTTTGTCGGGAACACCGTGCACGCGCTGCTGCCCCTCGACTGCGCAGAGTACGCTTGCATTGAACCGAAAGACGAGACACACAAACCCTGCTATGATGGGAAGCATCGCGTCATGGAATCTATGCCAGAAGTTGCGTGCACGACCGATGATCATGAATACGTCTTTTTCTTGGCTTGCAGTATTTCGGGTTTCATCCTTTACGTGGTGGCGTACGTTGCTTTCATTGCGTATGTACTCCGGCACATCAAAATATCAGCACAAAAGCACAAGGACTACGTTCCCTCGGATAGCGATGGCGGCGGAGACGTTGAAGTGCAGCACCAGCCACACGGGAGGGAAATCGAAGATATCACGCTCGAGGTAGTGGACGACGTCGCGGTGCCCATGGCTCAGACTGGCGGTGGGGCTTCCCCGGTCAAGGCAGTCACCGCGGGGCCGGTGACCGAGTCCAACGCGAGTGCCCCTAGCATTCAGCCAAAAGCTGGCACCGACACAGCAAATTCACCAGGAGATGAAGGGGAGGACGAGGAACTAGACTCGTTTGAACGAGTTCTAAAAAAGCTGCATCCAGTTGTTCAGAGGCAGATTGCGCGCTACGGCGTGCTTGTTTTGCCGTACTCACAGCGGGCGTGGGCGTGGGAGCTCGTCTCGATGGTGAGGAAGACGCTCATGGCGCTGACAGCGGTCTTCTACACGACCAAGCCTATCATGCAGCTTGAGCTAATGCTCTCGCAGAACGTGGTTTGGCTCGTGCTGCTTCTTTGGTTCAGGCCTTTCTGCGCTGTTCCATTCATGGGTGGTCCCCTCGAGAGATTATACGAGGAGCCGCGTCTGGAGGGATCAGACAAGCGCTGGTCGTCGGGGAACATCGTTGAGATATGCATGGCCTCCGGGACAGTCGCACTAAGCGCAATCGGACTGAGCGTCGGCGACGGTGATCCAGCGGCTCTGGTGGTTTTCTTCTTCGCGCAGCTGCTCATCGTCGGGGTGTTCGTCGCTCGAGCCATCGTGATGGTGGGCGAGCCGGGCCCTTTCTTCGGCCCATCGCTGGACCGCGCGTGGGAGTCTATCGCGGCGCAGGCGGAGAAAGTTCTCGACTTTATCCTGAGCAAGATCCGCCCAACAGTTCGCGACTTCATCCTGAGTAAGATCCGCCCGAAGGGCAACGAGGCGGTGCAGGCTCGGTGGAGGGCAGCCAAGAACGTCATCGGTGCAGTTAACAGGACGAGCCAGCCAAGTCATTAAAGAACAAGGATGTCCAGCTCGATATTGTACGCCCGCCCTAAACTTTCTGTTGTAATATGTATGGTAAAACACGACGACTACATGACCCCCTTCTCCGCGTGGGAGGACGTGAGCCCCTACATCCCTCGCCACCTCACCCTGTGGGAAGCCTTCTACGGCGACGGCACGTCTGGTGCCCACCTGACCGAGCTCGGTTTCGATGTCATCCACGAGGACGTCGACTTCTTCACGCACGATCTGGGCGAGTGTGTGGTGACCAACCCACCCTTCAGTGAGCTTCCCCGAGTCCTCGCGCGCCTGCGTGAGTTGGGCAAATCTTTCGTCGTGATCATGCCGTGTTCGACGCTGACCACGCGATACTTCCGGGACCTGTTCCCCGACATCCAGGTGATCGTGCCTCGGAGGCGCATCCAGTTCAGGAAGTTGATGGACGGCGTGGAGGTGCCGAGCGGGCGGTGCAGCTTCGACTGCCTGTATTTTTGTTGGCGACTCGGGTTGCCGAGGGACGTGGTGTTCTTGACGTGATGGCCGTTTCTACCCTCCCGTCGAAAATGAGACCAGAATGACCAGGTAGAAACAGCTTTCTACCTCCATAAACACCACGGAACTTTGAGACGGGTGGGAGGAGGTAGAAAGGTAGAAAGGTAGAAAGCATAAGTTGTAAATTATACGAGTGTTATATTTTTATGTTATGAAGTGTTTGCTCTGAAAAACCTGTTTTCGTTTCTACCTTTCTACCTTTTTGTCCTGTCTCATTTTGGTCTCAATTGGTGTATGGCTGTGGAAGGGTAGAAACACGTTTCTACCTTTTCAGGAAAATGGGGTCGCTACGCTCCAGTCACGGCAGCGGTTGGTCACGAACCCTCTTCGCGAAGACCAAAATGAAACCAAATTTTCCACCTCGTCCCTTTCGGATGTGGTGAAAAAGTCATTACATAGAAGATTGATAGGAGCTGATAGAAGATTGATAGAACACTCTCCCACTTCCCGTGATTTTCGTCACATTTACTCGTCTTACTTACATCGGGGTGTGTGGGAAGGTAACTTTAATAAGACATAAAACATATAAAATCCAAAAATCCAAAAATCCAATGGTTTAGTCGTTACTCTACGAGAAAAATAAAAATAAAAAAATAAATCTCGGTGAAAATGCTTGTGAGTCGGTGGATTTTTGGATTTTTGGATTTTTTATATTGTGCAAATACAACAAAGTTCTGTAAAATGACCTTTCAGACCCATCAAAAAAGGTAAAAACTCAGGGTTTTACAGAACTTTTCCCATGTTTTTAAAGAACTTTATATGACTTCACTCATCTCACGTGCATCTGCCGTAGGCGAAATCACGTAATATTAGTGGGGTGTATAGGATTATTGATCGAAATTAAACAACTTTGGTCGCTTCGCTCCGGTCACGGCCGCGAACCCTCTATCATTTAGGTCTAAAATAGACATCCCCAAACCTAAGACCCACTTCTTTATCTCTTTAACTTAGAAGGCGATCGAAGAAATCGACCGCGAAACCCTACCCCACAGAAGTCCGACCATAGGGTAAATAGTATTACGACCGACCGCCATCTACCGGTTTCACACCACTTTACACCCCTTCACACCAAAATAACATAAGTACTTCTATCCCAGTTTGGCTAAAATAAAGCTAAGAGTTATCCGCCGGCGGCGAGCGCCTTGTATTGGGCGTCGTAGTCCTCCTTGTGCCCCGCCTTTATGAAGTAGTGCGTCAGCGGGTACGGCTTGTTACCTACGGATCTCCTGTCCTTGTACCCGTCCCCGAGTACCTGCCAGCTCGTGGGCAGTTTCGTATCACTTCGCACGTTGAAGTTGATCACGGGACTTTGGTAAAAGTCAACCGGCGCGTACCCCATCTTGCGGTGCGCGTAACTGAGGCAGATCTCGAGCACCCTGCTCTCCTCTCTGAACAGCCTCAGGAACCCGAGCTCGTCGTACCTCTTAAACGCCTCGACGGCGAGGTCACTGAACTCTCGAAGCGCCCCCGGGTCCTCGGCTCGGTTCACGTAAAAGGCACCCGCGTGGACGTGCGGCAGCTGAGGCTTCAACCCCAGCGCATCGCTGATTGCGCAAACCTTTCCGAAGTGCCACGCGCAGTCGACGGCGAGGCCGGGCGCGGCGACGGGCTGGTTCGTGGCTCGCAGTGCGCCCCACGCGGCATCCACGGGCGCGGACGCGAGCACGTCCGTGTCCAAAAACATAAACTCTTCGTACGGGCTCAGGCTAATCGCCCTCAGCCTCGGCAGGATGTTCCCCTTCTCGTGGTTCGTCTGGGCGAGCGCGTCCAGGCCGTCATCGCTGAACCCCGCGCTGTCGTAGGCGACGACGCGGTGGAACACGTTGAGCTGCTCGGCGTGAGCGGCGTCGGGCTCTTTCACGAGGACGGCGACGGGTCTCGTCTCCTTTGCCTTCCGGAGCGTCCTCACCAACCTCGCCGCCTCCTCGACGTACTGCGGACCGAGCGCCACGAGGAAGTACCCGCCGTCCGCGCCGTCCGGATCCGCATCGGAGTTCTCACGTCGCTCGATCACCACGGAGTTCGTACCCTGTTTGGAGTTATCACCCTGTTTCTCGTCCACGTCGGCGAGCCTCGCTCTGAACGGCTCGAGCCCGAGATCGACGGCGAGATCAACGGGATCACCTCCGGTGTCCCACGGCAACGCCTCGGCGAACAGGTCGATCGCGGCGAGGTCCTGGAACAACGCCGAGACGTCTATCGCGGACGTTGTCGGGGAGAGACCGACGAGGGCATCGGATTCCGTCACGCCCGCCGCCGCCGCCGGGTCGAAGGTATCCGATCCCTTCGACGGGACGTACCCACCGTGCTCCGCGACGTCTACCCTGCGGAATAGGAACCTGTCGACGCCCTCGAGGGGTACCGGTGCGCCGTCTCGGTCCTCACCCGCGACGCGCTCGAACGCGGTCGGGCCGTGCGCGGGCCCGGGGTGCCCGTTCTCCCTGAGGTCCCCCCACGGCATCACCCCGAGTCCGTTCATGTGGTGCAGAGTCGCGAGAGCGACGTCGTGCCACCAGTCCACCCTGTCGTCCAAACCTTTCAACTCGTGGAGCTTGGGAAGCCTCGCGGCACTGAGCGCGTTCACCCGCAGCGCGCTACCGCCGCACAGGCCGGAGTGTCTGTACGCCGGCGTCATCCCGGTGACCTCCTTCGCCTTTGCGAGAAGTTCGGGGGCGAGCGGCTTGGTCCAGTGGGAGTCATCCGCGCCGTTCGCGTCGGATGTCGGGATTCGCGTCACCGGGCCGTCGATCCTGGTCGCCGGGTCGATCATCACGAGCCACTCCGCGCCCTTACCCTCGGCCCACCGCGCGACGGAACGAATCGCGGCGATGAACTCCGTCGCTCGGCCGGCGCCGCAAATCTCCGGCGGGCCCACCGCGCCGACGCTCGGATGTACCGCCTTGGATGTACCCGCGGCGGCCATGCGCTCCTCGCCCCATTCGCCGCCGTCGCCCGAGATGGACGACGTCGCGCCCTTCACCGCGGTACCCGCGCCGCGCGGGGGTCGATCCACGGACGCCGCGGCGAGAGTCTTGGAACGTCCACCCCGCTTCGAAACGGTTTTGGTTTTTCGCACCCCCGAGCCCAACGCGTACTCGCCCGCCTCGCGCTCCTTCCCGGGTTCCCAAACCTCCGCGACGCACACGTAGTACCTGCACAGCACCGTGTAGTCATCCCCGGGCGGACCGAGGAGCAGCACGGGCGCGGCGGGGTAGTGCCGACGGATAGATTTGAGCGCGTCGACCGCAACCTTCGGGTCCCCGAGCTTGGCCTGCACGTAAAAAGCGACGGAAAAATCACCCGCCGGAGACGCGTCCGCCGATACCGGCGCGCGGGTCGTCTCGATGACCACGACGTCCTCGCCGGTGTCCGCGCCGGTCCTCCCATCGCGCTCCTTGGTCCCGCCCTCGCGCCACTCCTTGGCCAGTTTGCCACCCTCGCGCCCGAGGTACCTCGAGGCCCACGCGCTCGAGTGACCGAAGTGAAGCGCCGGCGCCGTCTTCACCCGCTCCACGTCGTCCTTCTCCTTGGCCGTGTTGAGGCTCAACACCGGCCCGTCCTCGTGGGTCCACAAGAGCGGTGACTCACCGAGCGCGCCCGTGTGCACCATCACGTTCAGCACCCCTTGGTCGTTGCAAAAGTCGGTCCGGGTCATCTCGGCGGTGAACCCCTCGAGGAACTTTTCGACGGCGCTCGTTCCGCCCAGCACGGTACCCGCGCATACCCGGCCTTTATCCTTCACCCGCTGCCACACCTTGTGGCCGTACTTCTTGCACCCCTCGATCCATCGCTTGTGCACCGGGCACGCACCTATGGCCATGTGTCGCGGCTCCAGCACGTACGCCACGGAGTCCAGCGGGATACTCGACATGAGCTCTGATTGAAACAGAACGTCGGTGGCGTCCATCATGGCCACCGCCACAACCGTCGGCCTGTGCGTCAGCAGCCTTCTGACGTAGTCGTGGTACGCGAAGAAGCGGCCGATGACTATCTGCTTGTGCGGGGGTTTGACGAACCCGACCACGATGCCGTGTGTCTCGGCCCACGAGCTCCACTTGGTCCGATCCTTCGCCCTGCTCGCGGTGGAGAGCAAGACCACCTTGCCGGTGGACGCGTCGTGATGCTTTCGGAAGGAGAGCACCAGGGACAGGAGCGCGTCCGGATTTCCCAGGTTTGACTCTGACGTCAACACCACGTGCTCCGTCCCCTCGGGCGGCAGCGGGGGTTCGTCCGTAGCTTCCAACGTACCTCGGAGGCGAACGATGTTAGCACCGCTCCGTGTCTCTCCGACTTTTTGGAAGTCGTCTGGTGGCCGCCCGTCCGCCGCTGTGGATCCGACTGGGGCCCCGACCGCGAGCGTCAGGAACGCGACCAAGACGGCGAGCGTCGTCGCGTGACGCCCCACGGGCGGATCCCTCGCCCTCGACCCCATCGCCGGCGCCCTCCACACTGCGCAGAGCGTCGGGCGCATTTTAAAACAATAATTTCGTTGACATCGCTTCGTCCGAGATATCCACGGTGGCATCTGCTTCCTTCACCCATAACCGCCCCGCCCGATCGGGGGGCAACCTCTCACGCGGGATGAGCGCGACGACGTCGGCGTCGCTCTCTTTCACTCCGCGGCCCTCCCCACGGGGCCCATCGCGTCGATCCGGGGGCGTCGAGGCGCCGCGTCCGGGACGTCGAGGCGGTCTCCAAGGTTGCCACGCCAAGTCATCGCCATCGGCCGAGTCGCTGAAGAACAAGGAGACGAAGGCGCGGCGTAAGCAGGAGGAGTACGACGAGGTCGAGGCCGCGTGGAGAGAAGGCGGCGGGCTGCTGGACGGCGCCGACGAGGAGTCCGTGGTCCGAACCGTGCGCGGAACCGTGCAGGTCGCCAAGCACTACGATCTCCTGATTGAGCAGCAGGTGTTCAACCTCGCAAAGTACGGGGAGGGCGAAGTGCTCCCGGACACCCACAAGGATCCGGTGTGGGTGGCGCAGAGGCTTTGCATGCTCCAGAAGCTCACGAACGTACCGCCGCAGTACGTCCCGGACATGGTGGAGCAGAGCGGCGCCGGGGTGTTGGCGCTCACGCCCGCGTCCGTGCTACGATCCATGCTCGCGGTGAAGGACCTGGTGCCAAACGGCGACGCGTCTCACATGGTCCGCGTGGAGCCCGACTTACTGTTGGTGGACACGACACACTTAGCGTACAGCGGCGGGGACGTGATGCGGACGCTACGGGAGATGCCGCTGCCGGAGCCGTGCGTTCGGCTGCTAGTCACCGAGGAACCCGGGTTGCTGCTGGGCAAAGGGGGACTGGTTCGGACGGAGCAGCTTCGGGAGCAGGCGGTGGAACACAGGGATAACCTCAAGGCCATATGCGAGGGCGTGCCGGACGACGGGTGGCTGGACGTCAGGTCGCAGAGGTGGTTCACGAACTTCTTCTGCGGGTACTACTGACGGGAGCTATGGGGTCGGGTCATTCTTTTCTTCGCTAGTCGGTGTCGTCGCACGGTGGCACCTTGTTGTACCAAAACATCATTCGTCATCATCGTCGCGTCGTCCTCCGGATGACGATACATCCGGCAACATGTCGTCACTTCATTCTTGTTTGTTCCTCTTGCCCCTGATGTTTGGCTTTTTGCTTCTGAAGCTTTTGGCGAGCTGCTCGAGCTGTTCCTCCTTGGCGTGGTGCAGCGTGTGGTGTTTCTCCTTGCCCTCACCTTCGTGCTTCCCCTTCCTGTGACCTTCCTTCGCTATCGCCCTCTCCGCTTCCTCGGCCTCCATCTTGAGATCCCGAAGGCGGCGACGGGCCACCTCGTGCTCCCTCCCTTTGGCCTTGAGGGTGATACGCTGGGTGACCCGTCGTTCAAGGGCGGCGTCGTCGTCGAAGGACTCGCGCTCGTCGCGGACGATGCGAGCCTCGTTGTCGCTCGTCGCTCCGCGCATGGACGTCCGAGACGGCGGATTTGGGCGATACTGCATGGCCATGAGGCGGATGGCGTGCGCGGGGAACGCCATGGTGCGGTGTTGAATGTGCCGCGAAGTATTGACACTCGTATCGAAGAGAGTCTCGTCACTGCCGAGATATCCAAAGTGAAAAGATAGCAACGACTCACCACGCGAGAGGCAGTACTCGTATCGCATGGCGCACACGCCGGACACGCCCCTGTCAGGGGGTGGGGACGTGTCCTCGCCCGATTCCCCCGACTGGGCCGCCAACCGCAGGGTCCTGTTCTGCGTTGGGGATCACCCGGACGCGGCTTGTGAGGCGTGGAGCTTTGTCAAAACGAGTTTCCTCGAGCCCGACGACGACGTCACGGTGCTGCGCGTGTGGGACCCGAAGTCGTCGAGCAGCGATGAGAACCCGGAGGAGATACCGCACTCCGATTCCGACGCCGAGCCCAACTGGCTCCCGCCCCTCATAAGGGACGGGCTGCGACGCAGGGAGGCTGTGCTGCCGGGGTCACACAAAACAGTCCTGCTTCCAGAGGCGGATACGCCCCAACTCCAACCCGTGGGCAGCCCTCGTTCGCGTCGTCGCGCCTCCACCCCCGCGGAGCAGATCCTGCGGTACGCGTCGCGACACCGCGCCACCGTCGTGATCCTCGCCGCACGTCCCAGGCACGGCACCCTGGAGAGAGCGATACTCGGGTCCACGTCCGATGAAGTCACGACAAACGCCGAGGTTCCCTGCCTCGTCGTCATGAACCGCGACTCCGACGATATTACCTCCGGCGTATCTTCGAATCACTCCTCACCCACTTCGAAGTCTTCGTCCCCGTTCGAAGTGTCGGAGGGCACGTACACGTACGCGCGAGCGGCGAGGGAGCGGTCGCCGAGCCCGTCGACGGATCATGGGCGACGGATCATGATCGCGGTGGACGCCAGTGCCGAGTGCGCCCGGTGTGTGAGCTGGTGCGCTCAAAACTTGGTGAGGCCCGTGGACGAGGTGGTGCTGATACACGCGCTGTCCAACCGCGCGTGCGACGACGAGACGTACCGACGTACCTACGTCGACGAGCGATCGCCGCCGCTGGGTGCGAGCGCGAAGGAGATGCGAGCGGACGCGGAGCGAGCGTGGAGCGAACTCGAGAACCTGTTAACTCGCGCCGCGCCCCTCTTTCCAAACCTCGGTCCGGGCAAAACCCAAAACACCGGAGGAACACCGGAGGACGGGTTCAAAACTGTGGTCGCGATTCCCAACCCCGGGGTGATATTCGCGGGAACGCGCAACGAGGCGTTCGTGCACCAGACGAGGGACGCGGCTCGATGGGACGACCTAGACGCCCGCGTCGCCAAGGTTGCGGCGGCGCAGCGGTCTTTCCGATGCGGCTACCCGCCGCGTGGTGTCGTCGTCTCCGGGCCCGCGCGACTGGCGCTGTGCGACGCGGTCGTGCGGTTCGAGGTGGATTTACTGGTCGTCGGAAGCAAGGGAACGACCGGCCTGAGACGCGCGGTGTTTCCCAGCGTGAGCGTGAGTGTTTTGTTCTCTACCCGTTTGCCCGCGCTGAACTTTGTTTTTTTTTCAGACGCACTGCGTTGAGAACGCGGCGTGTCCGGTGCTGGTGTTCCGGGAGCACGTCGACCCGGCGGACGTGAGCCCGCGGTCACCTACGTACTGAGACTGCGACACGACACACACGAGAACGCGAGCGGGTTCACGATTGATGAGGATCACACGGGTAGCTCACTTCGAAGAGGTTGCACCGAACTTCCAACACGATAACCAACAGTACCACAGCCGGTACTGTTTCATTTGAATGCGGTTCCGTGTTGGAAGTGCTTCTTGAAGTGCTTCTTCATGTAGCACTATTGCTTCTTCGAAGTGAGCGTATCGAACCCTCATCAACCGTGAGCTCGCTCGCAAGCAACAAGCGACTATAGCCTCGAGCGTTTGTGAGATTACAATTCTCTTCTGCCACTAGCTAGCTAGAGCTAACCACCGCCCCGCCCTCAGTCAAGCGGACCCTGCTTCTTCTTACTCCTGCTCTTCATGTTCATCACCGCGCGCACTATCAACGATGCGCAGTACAGGAACACGAGCCCCATGAACACGCGCACCAGCGTCGGCGCGTGTCCCTCCCCGACGTACTTGTCCACAACCTTTTCGAACGGCGACTTGACCAGATGCGCGGGGCGACGCGGCACCTTGTCGCGCAGGTTGTCGTGCGCCGCCTGGATTTTCTTGTGCGTATTCATACCGAACGTTCGTCCGTCACTAACGAGCCACCAGGTAAGATCCCAACGCCGGGGCGACTCCCGTGTCGTGTGACCAACGCGCGAGGCTTTGAAATCGGCAGGAAAACGTGCTCGAGTGTTGACTCTTTTTGCCAAATATTACGTCTGCTCGTATTGCAACAACAGCGGTCTACACTCTCCCCCCTCACGCCTCCTCAGCCTGCAACGCGTTCTTCTGGTACGCGTTCCTGAGCTGCCCGCACGCCGCCGCCGCCTCCAACCCCCTGCTCTGTCGAATGCTCGCCGGCACGTTCATGTCCTCCAGCGTGTTCTTGAAGTTCATGATGCTCGCTCGGCCCGGCCTCTGAAAGTCCGCTTCGTCCACGGGGTTGTACGGGATGATGTTCACGTGCGACGCGAGCTTGTTCTTGTACAGCAAACGCCCGAGCTCCTCCGCCTGCGCGATCGAGTCGTTGACGCCCGCGAGTAAAGTGTACTCGAAGGTGACCCGTCGGCCGGTGGCGATGAAATACTGCTGAGCGTCGTTGAGTAGCTCCTGCATGGGGTACGCCTTGGCGCTGGGGATGAGTTCCTCCCGCAGCGCCTGGTTCGGGGCGTGGAGGGAGATTGCGAGGGTGGACTGGAGCTTGGCGCGCGCGAGCCTCTCGATCGAGCCCCTGACGCCGACGGTGGAGATGGTGATGTGCCGGGACCCGATGCCCACTTCTTTGTTGAGCGCCTCGTGCGCCCTCAGCACGTTCGGCACGTTCAGAAGGGGCTCGCCCATGCCCATGAACACGACGTGCGTCACGCGTTCGCCGAAGTGTTCCTCCAGGTGCACGATCTGGTCCACGATCTCGTGCGTGGCGAGGTTACGCGCGAACCCGCCTTTCCCGGTGGCGCAGAAAGTGCACCGCATTGGGCACCCAACCTGCGAGGACACGCACGCGGTGAGCCTCTTACGCCCCGCCTCGTTCGCGGGGATCCCGACCGTCTCCACCACCCTGTCGTCGTGGAGCCTTAAGAGGAGCTTGGTGGTTCCGTCGGTGGACGCTGCGACTTGGTGCACTGTAGACCTTCCTACCGCCACGCCCGCGTCAATCAGTTGCTGCCTCGCCGCCTTGGGCAGGGTTGAACAGTCCTCGATAGCCTTCACGGGGTTGACGCCGTACAGGTGGTCCCGTAGCTGCTTACCGCGAAACGCGGGCAGCCCTGCTTCCTTGGCGAAGTCCTTGAGCTCCGGGAGGGTCATGCCGAGGAGGTTGTACGTCGGGTCCACGCCCTTGAGGTCCTTCTTCGCCCCGTCGCCCTTGAGCAGGCGCTCGATGTCCTTCGTGGAGGTTGACCGCGCGAAGGTCACCTCGGCGTCGCCCTGTGACTCGCGCACCAGCCTCTCGTCGAGGTCGTTCCACTCGCCGTCCTGCACGCCCTCGGCTCGTGGCACGTCGAAGGTCGGGTCGGCGGCGGCGGTGCGGACGACATTGCCACGTCGCCCACGCCCGAGGCGTGCGGTGGCGCTCGGGCGGGCGGTGGCGCGGCCGGAGGAGGAGGCGGCGCGAACGCGAGTGTCGCGGTGGGCCCTGGAGGCCGCGAACACCGCCGCCCCGCTGGTCCAAGGGGCACTGGAGGTCGCCATGGCGCTTGGGAGAATGCGGCACCAAAAAGCGAATCGTGAGAAAAAGCGCGTCGATTCACGTTGGGAAAACCCATTTTTGGCCGATTGCGAATTTTACTATCATATCATATTTGCATATACAAATGTAGCGAGTTTAAGGTTAACAAAACACTAACTCGAACACACGTGGAAAACCGCCGGGAGACAGAATTGGATTGTCAGAATTGAACAAGTCGGCCCTCGACGAGAGAGGCGCGACGATGTTCGAGGACTTCGACGAGGACTCCGGCTCGGACTCGAGCGGGTCCAGCCTGCCGGGCCCGGATGAGTTCATGCGCCGAGCGCGCGTGGAGCTGGCGCGCCGGCGTTCCCCGAACCGACCGATGACCGGCAAGGAGAGGTTCACCGCGGGGGGCGTCTCCGCGCTGATGGCCGGGGGCGCCTCCCCAACACCCGCCGAGGGCGCGAACCAGGCGAGGACGAAGACGATGGACAACAAGGACGACGAGTTCCAGCAGGCGCAGTCCTCCCCGCCGCGGCCCGCGTCGCCGTCAACCTCGGATACCGCCCTCTCGCCGAGGCAGGCGATGGAATTGATGACAAAGGAGCTCGCGATCGAGGACGCGGTGACGGAGGGCGTCGTCTCGACGTTGGTCGACGAGGCCCTGGCGGACATGATCTCCCCGACGGGTAAAAACCACCCACCGCTATCGCCGGTGAAGACGCGGCTGGGTGATCCAAACGCCACGTCCACGGCGAGGCTGACGATCCCCGAGGCGGATTTGGCGATGCACGACGCGAGGGTGAAACTCTCCGAGGCGCTCCACGCCATCGCCGAG
>JACLAB010008244.1_pt1 | contig 18001 bp, 13 predicted proteins | sample 8027921 | NCBI WGS metagenome assembly JACLAB01 (sample SAMN15725117, study PRJNA655200) | protist metagenome | isolation source: fluorescence activated cell sorting (FACS) single amplified genomes of... | place: USA: West Boothbay Harbor, Gulf of Maine | collected 2000-07-19 | reverse complement strand
TGTATTTATCTTCTAATTCAATCACTCGTCGATTGGCGGTGTCTAAATTTGTCTTGGTTTGCGCGAGGTCGGACATCATCGTGCCTTGATCGCCCGCTTGCGCGGTTAATTGTTTCTCGAGTGTCACCAAACGGCGCGCGAGTTCAGAGGGAGATTTGGCGTCGGACACACGCGCCATCACCGCTTGCCAATCTTTTTCGAGGTATTCCAACTTTGCCAGTCGTTCTTGCATCACTGACGTTTCGACGATGTTCGCCTCAGCGCGAATCGCGCGCGCCTCGGCAGCGTGCAAACGCTCCTCAGCAGTGGCTGCGAGTTCGGCGCGCCGGCGCAGCGTCTTCACCTCAGCCGCCTCGCTCGACGCAATCTTAAGCTCCTCATGCAACGTCTTATTCATCGCGCGGAGCTCGGCCACTTCGGTCACTGACGTTGGCGAAGTCGCCTCGCCGCCACTGCCGCGCAGCGCCGCCTTGGCTTGGTCGGCTTCTTTCACCGCGGCGACGACGGCGGCGTCGGCGTCGGCGACGAGACGCTCAACTTGGCGTACCGCCTCGTCAGCCTCCGTCGCACGTTGCTCAGCGGCATCGCGCTCACCGCACGCCAAGGTGAGCTGGGTGTTCAGTTCCATGACTTCCCCTTCGAGTCGCGCGTTTTCGGCTTGGGTATCCGCCAAGGCGTCTTCGAGCTCGACTATTCTCTCCGCACTCTCGCCTCGCTCAGCGGCGTCCTCCGTCGTCGTCTCCGCGCGTTCGAGATCAAAGTTCGCCTCTAATTTCCCATACGATTCTTTAAGCGCGGAAAGCTCCAAAACCAACGCCTTTGTGCGCGCCTCGGCTTCACACGCCCGGCAGACTTCACGTTCGAGCGCTACCATGTGCGCCTGACGCTCTTCAGCGAGCGCGCGCTCGCGCGCTTCCGCACCATCCTCGCGCGCATCCCTCGACGCCCGCAAGGTTTCCACCTCCGCCGTCGTCGCCGCTAATAACGATTCCGAATTCTTCACCCGTTGCCGCAACGCCATCGTTTCCCGTTCAAATTCAATCAACTTTTCGCCTCGGCGTTCGAATTCTTCGACGAGTTTCGTCTTGACCAAGTTTACCGCCTCGTACGAATTCACCACACCACCACCGACGCCGACGCTGTCACCGACGACAATATCGTTATCTTCTTCTTCGGCTAACATTCGCGATATCCCACGCACGTCGAGTTCCCTATCGCTACTCTCGCTGCGCGCGAGCAGTTGTAAATCTTCCAACTCATCCTCGTCGAGCGCGGGCGGGTAGTCTTCTTCTTCTTCTTCAACGCGCGGCGTTGGCGACGCAGGCGTCGTCGTAGTAGTTCGTCGAGATCGTCGCGGTGATTCCGTGCGCGCGGCAGAGGTGGTGTCGTCGTCGATCGATGCGCGCCGGCGTCGTTTACGCGTCGTGACCGTGGCGCTCAGTGGTTCGGTGTCCGCATCCGATGCCGCCGGGCGCACGCGAGAGCTCCGACGCACGCCCGCTGTTGACGTCGACATCGCGTCGCAGTGCTACGAATGCACTCGATTGACTCCTACGTGGCTATTACTATTCGTGTGCGCGACGTCGCGTGGGGTGCAATGGGGACAGCGACGGCGTGACGACGGGAGAACGCGTCGCGCGCGAAACCGAGAAGAACGCGCGCGCAACATTTTTAAACACATTTAAGCATCTGACATTAAAAACAAACACGCCGGTTCTCGCTATCTTAACATCAAACGCATGAATGAATGACTACTACGCATATTGGTTGGTGCAAGGGATATCAAAGTGTCGCGGTGAAAAGCCGAGCGACGCGCCGAGCGACGCGATCGCGCGTCTTCGACTGCTCGAAATCTTCTCACACGACACCATCGACGCCAAAGCAACAGCAACGTACGCAATATCGTTTCATCACACCTAGATCGCACGCCTCACGCGCTCACCGTCTAAAAGCATCCTCCTCTTAACCTTGCGTCAAAAGCGTCGACGCGTTCGCGCTTTCATACTTGAACGAAGGCTCGAGCTTCTTCGCGAGCTTGTAGTAACGCGCCAAACGGTGGATACGAGATTCAATCAAAATCAAGCGGAACTTGGCATCCATATCCTTGCGGTTACGTTCCAAGTGCTTTCTCACCGACACCGCCTTCTTGATGAGGCAGTACAAGTCCTCCGGGAGCGCCGGCGCTAAACCTTGCCCTCGCAAGATTCTCAAAACCTTCGAGTTCGTCACCGAGCTCACCTGCGCGATGCCGTGGTTATCACGCAACATCACACCAATCTGAGACGGCGTCATGCCCTTCTTCGCCATCTTCACGATGGTTTCAGTCACCTCCGCCGGCGTGATCTTCAACCACGACGGCGCAGAGCGCTTGTAGGGAAGGGCAGAGCCCGACATCCCCTTACCGGGGGTGTGCATGCGACCCATGGTGCGTGTGAGTGTCTTACGTAAACGGTAAAGTTAAAGACGTATGTACGTTTCGTGTGCCGAACCTTTCCGGACGACAACCGACGCGCGCGACGCAAAGAGACGTCGCGCGATCGCCCCCGGCCGCGCCTCCACGCGATCGACCGCGCGCCGATCGCGACATCGACCTATAAGCCCTAGCGCACATGAGGGGTATTTCGCCAATCATGACCAGATAGGTACGCTTTCCAGGGAGGATTAAATTAGGGTTTTCATCCACATCCCATAGTGCGCGCCCTCGATCGTCCATGGACGCCACGCGGATGGGGTTTATCGCCCCATCGTCCGTCCGAGCGACGAGGGGAACAGCCGCGACGCGACACACGTTGACGCGACGATGCTTCGCAGGGCGGTGATTTCGAGCGCACGGGCGCGCGCGCGCGTGGAGGTACGTATGTCGGTGATGTCGCGCTCTGTCGGTGATCGGTGATCGCGCGCGCGCGGAGAGCGAGGGCGGCGTCGGTGCGCGCGTCGTTCGTTCGCGCGCGCGCGCGCGGAGAGCGAGGTCGTGGCGTCGATCGGACCGATCGAGCGCGCGCGCGCGGCGCGGCGAGGGGTGGCGTCACGCGCGCGATCGCGTCGGGGGTGTGGTGATGATGGGTGTGGTGATGAGTGGTGTTTCGCGCGTCGTCGTTTGCGTCGTTTTCGTACTGACCGTTCGTTCTGTGTGCGTGCGTTTCGCGCGCGTAGGCTTTGTTCGCGACGACGCGCGCGTCTTCGGGCGGCGTGGTGACCAACTTGGAGAATGCGACGGGTTTGTACAAGGCTGAATTGGAGGGGCGATTGAAGGGTGAGGACGTTTTCGATCACCATGCATTTTTGCGCGCGCCCACGGGGACGAAGGAGGCGCCGTGCGTGGTGGAGAGCACCATGGAGTACAGAGTCGTGGGGGCGCCAGACCCAGACGACGATTCCATCATTCACTGGGGTCGACTCGAGGAGGGTGCGCCGGCGATGAAGATTGGTAACGAATGGTTCATTCACAAGCGCGTTGGCGGTGGTCACCACCACTAGGAGCATGTTTCGCGTGGGGCGTCGCGACGCGCGAGAGGGGCGTCGGCCGACTGGCGGTCGCTCGTCTTGCTCGACACACGAGAATGGATGGATGGAATAGATAGTTTGCAAACGTCCGCCGTCCTCTATTCCTCTACCACCTAGTTTGTAAAACAAAAATAATCAATACAGTATTCCGTATCCAAAAGTTTTTTGGATCTGCCAAGTTTCGATCTCGGTACCTCGCGCAAGTTTTTTCTCATCTTGACACATTCTTCAACATGCCTGAAAGGTGTGCTAAGCGCGCGCTCTACCAATTGAGCTACAAACCCATAGTCTGACGCTTTCGGCCGCACAATACGACGTCTGACGGTACATGCATGAAAAAAGGCGAAAAACGAGCGCTTCAGGATGTCGAGATCACATGGCAAAAGTTATGGGTAGAAATTTTGAACGTTCACGGAGGGGACAGACGCGCGCTGGGCTGTCGTCACAGCATGGACGTTCCCGAGGCGTGGCCCACGCCCGCGCAGCGCGCGTTCGATTCGAGCGTGCGATGCGCGATTTGCGGCGACTTGTTCGCCATGCCGGTGAGCTTTCGCGCGTGCGCGCATACGTTTTGTAGCGATTGCATACGACGGGCGCTGCCGGTGATGGGCAAGTGTCCGCAGTGTCGGGAGAGTGCGTTGGAGAGTGATTTGATTCCGAATAAGGCGTTGGAGCACGCGGTGCGGTGTTTTAAGGATGCGCGTGGGGAGATGTTGGATGCGGCGCTTCATCGCGGCGATACGACGACGACGACGACGACGACGAGCGGTCGTCGCGTTCGACAGCAGCGACAGCAGCCAACGCGACGAAAGAATACCACTACTAGTAACAACGACAACGGTAATAAAGACGACGACGACGGTGGTGATAACGTGGTGACGCTGTTGCTCAGTGAGAGCGAGAGCGATCAGTACGACGGTGTCGAGCCGACGCCGCCGTCGACGACGTCGGCGCCGTGTCCGGTGTGCAACACGCACGTATCTCTGAGTTTGATGAATGCGCACTTGAACACGTGCTTGGTGAAGAATGAAGCGCTGTCGTCGCCGGCGAGGAAGCGTAAAACCCCGCCGTCGTCCACGGCGAATAGCCCGCAGCAACCGCACCAGGTGAAAAAGCTTCCAAAGCTCGCCTATCACGTGTTTCCGGTGACGAAATTACGCGAAATGTGCAAGAAAGAAGGGCTAAATTCGAGCGGCGACAAGAAACAACTCGAGATGCGTCATAAAGAATTCACCACTAGGGTGAATGGCATCGTGGAGTACGGAAGGGTGCCGGATTTCGCCGCCATCGCGCGCGAGGTGAACCGCGAAGAGGCGCGCAAAGCGGGCGCGGGCGCCAAGGCTCGCATGTTCAACACCGTAGCTACGAACAAGGAAAAGGCAGCCGCGGATGCGGCGCGAACAGACAACGAAACGTTTGCGCGACTCATCGAAGAAGTGCGCAGTCGACAGCAGAAACAGGTTCGGCGACAATCCTCAGAGCCGCCACCAAACAATGACGCCGCCGAGGAAGACGACAACGAAGACGGAGACGAAGAAGACGATGATTTTGAGGTATTGCCGTTGAGTCAGGCGCAGCCGAAATATGTAACGTCTTCGGACGATGATGATGACGATTATGATGTCTAGCAACAAAACGTCGGTCGTGAACGATAGGAATAGAGCTCTAGCAGCAGTGAGTGGTGTATTAATAAATACCAACGAATAGTAGTTACAGTAGTCATCATCGCAACTCCCCGACAGGGGCTTCGGCGAGCCACAGAGTGTGAATGAAATCATACAACGATGCCGATACGCTCACTTTATATGGTGTTGGATTCGTGTACCGCAAGTGGTCCGAACGAAGCTGACGAATAGACTCCGCGCATCGCGCGCGAGACGTTTCCAAAGACAAGTCGACGTCGGCGTTGACGCCGCGCGCGCCATCCCACATTAAATGGAACAACGGCTCAACCTTGGATGGCACGACGTACGCACGCTTACTTTCTAAAAATGGATGTCGGCACAAAATGCGTTCACCAATCTTGGGTGCGGGTTCATCTCGCCGTGTCATCACGTCCACGATGGCTTCACCCGTTTGCGAAAACATGCGATAGGCATTCTTGCACCCAGGAATCGTCACCTTACCTATGTCTTCGCTAAGTTTGATGCGCGGTACGCCATCGACTTCGACGAGTTTGTACACGCACCCCAGCGCCGGCTGCTTCAAGCACGTTACGAGGTGCGTGCCGATGCCAAATGCGTCAATTTCGTGCCCGTGTTGGCGCAACGAGTAGAGCACCTCTTCGTGAATGTCATTCGACGCCGTGATCGTCACCGCGCTCAAGTTATCGGCAATCTTCGTTCCTAACAATCGCTCGACGTTCACCAAGAACACTCGCGCACGTTTACTCAAATACGACAAATCCCCACTGTCTAATCTGATGCCGAGCGCGGCGTAGCCGAGCTCGCGAAGGGCGAGCGCGACTGCGCAAAAGTTTGGCAGACCACTCTTCAACACGTCGTACGTATCAACTAAGGCTAAAAATGACGATGGGAACGCTAACGCATACGACGTAAACGCCGCGAGTTCGCTCTCGTTCGTCTCGGTCCATTGCAAGTCCACCTCCATGTCGTCGCGAATGCGCTCCAATTGCCGCATCTTGTCTCGAACCAACGCTGGAAAGTCATCGCACGCCTTTTTCCCTTCGCCTTCGGCTTTAGCCGAAAGTGCTAATTTTGGATTACGCACGCAATCCCACCCCGCGTGCGATTGCACGTACGAGTGCGCGTGCGTGCCTTTGATTGGAATACCAAACTGTCGCCCAGCCTCAACATTGCTCGTGGCGTCGAAACCACCCAAGTACGCGTACCGACTCGCACTCACCCCACCGTCTACGCCTTGCGCGCGCCTCAACCCAAATTCGAGCAATGACGCATCCGGCCCAGCCACCAAGCGATGCCTCGCCGCATTCGTCGCCACTAAACTCGCATAATTCACCAAGCACAACAACGTCGTCTCCAACAACTGCACCACCGCGAGCGGTCCTTCGACGCGCAACAGCGGCACTCGAGGAAACACCACCGACCCTTCGTGCTGCGCGTACACCCTCAACTCTCTCCCATCGAGCGTCAACAAAAAGTCAAAAAACTCCTCCTCCATATTTGCACCGACTGGCGTCGATTTCAAGTACGCCACGTCGTCGCGCGTGAACCCAAAGTTACTCACGTACCGCAACGCCTCCTCCAACCCCGCAAACACGGTAAACTCCCCGTTGAATGGATTCGCACGAAAGAACAGCTCGAACACCGCGTGTCGGTCGTGCGTGCCGTTCCTCCAATACGCGTACGCCATCGTGAGCTGGTACGTATCCGTGAGCAGCGCGGTCACGAGCGCGTTGTGTGGCGCGCCGAGCACGCGCGCGTCCGCATCCATGGCGACGACGACGACGACCGACGACCGACGAATGAACGCACGCGCTTCAAGCGATGCTCGCTGTGCGATGCTCGTCGGCGACGACGACGACGACGAGGACGACGACGACGAGAACTGTCAACGCGCAACGCGCGACGACGACTGAGGGCACGACAGAGATCGACGCGCGACGATGCGCGGCAAGAACGAAGCCCCGCACACGGGGACGACGATCGTGGCGTGTGAATACGATGGAGGAGTGGTGTTAGGCGCGGATACGCGCGTGAGTACGGGTACGTTGCGCGTCGTCGCGCGCGCGTGCGTGATTGATTTGCGCGCTCGTTGGTTGTGCGTTGACGCTTGGCGCGGACGAGAGAACGGCTGACGACGATGCGGTCGAGCCCATGCGTGGTTGACTGACGCGTGCGTGTGTGTGCGCGCGCGAACGACAGGGATTTACGTCTCCAACCGAGCGTCTGATAAGATGGTGGCGTTGAACGATTGCTCGATTATGTGTCGATCGGGGAGCGCGGCGGACACAGAGGCGTTGGCGGGGTACGTGCGACACATCATCAGCCAACACGAGATGGAACTGGACGAAAGGGCGGATGTGAAGACGGTGGCGACGATTACCAATCAGCTCGGGTATCAGAATAAAGGCATGAATAACGGTGCGGGGATGAGCGCGTACACCATTGTGGGCGGTTGGGACGCGAGACGCGGAGCGCAGGTGTACGCGTGTACCGCGGGCGGGAACATGATTAAAGAGCGATGGACCACCGATGGAAGTGGATCGACGTATATTTGGGGTTTCTTAGATGATGGTTGGCGCGAAAACATGACGCGTGAGGAGTGTGAGAAGTTTGTCGCCAAAGCCATCGCGCTCGCGATGTCCGTCGACGGGTCCTCTGGCGGTTGCATTCGATTAAACACCGTCGACCGCACCGGCATCACGCGCACGTTTATTCAAGGGAATGATATTCCTCCAATCTTAGGTGAACTCCCGCAATCCCGCGGACGACCTGCGTTGGCTTTACATGGTCATCAAGGCGCGTCCGGCGGGATGATGTTGTAAACGCTCGAGCGCGCGTTTCTAGTAGTAACCAACGACGCTTTTGTTGTAATCGCGATTTACCCACATTCATCACGAATCACGCGCGCTGTGCAATCACTCCGCGTGTTCGTTCACACGTCCCAATGCCTACGTGCGTGCACGAGACGCGTCACACGCGCCGCGATGTTTGTGAGCTCGGCTCGAAACCAACCACAAGAGACCGCGCGCGTGGTGAGTGTAGCCCCATAGCCCCACACGCTCGGCGCACTTCAACGCACCGACAGCGCGCGGCGCAAAGTAGCGAACGCGAGTGCGCACTCGACTTCACCTTCGCCTCTGCGACGAACGAGCCGAGCGCGCGTTGCATTCACGCATTCAACGCATTTCATTCGCACGCCATGACGGCGGCGAATGAAAAGTCACCGAAAAAACCTAAACTCGCGGGCGCGGCGGACGACGGCGACGACGGGATAAACAAACACACCGGGGAAAAACTATCGCAAAAGTATTATGATATATTGGCCAAGAGGAAAACCTTGCCGGTGTGGTTGCAAAAGGAGGACTTTATTGCCAACTTGAACGCGCACCAGACGATGATTCTCGTCGGGGAGACGGGTTCGGGGAAGACGACACAAATCCCGCAGTTTGTTGTCGATGCTGGGTATACTGCGGATGGTAAGATGTGCGTGTGTACGCAACCGAGACGTGTGGCGGCGATGAGCGTCGCCGCGCGTGTAGCGGATGAAATGGATGTGAAGATTGGCGAGGAGGTTGGCTACTCTATTCGTTTCGAGGAAACCACCGGGCCGAAGACGTTTTTGAAGTACGCCACGGATGGTATGCTGTTGCGCGAGGCGATGACGGATCCTTTGTTATCTAGGTATTCCGTCATCGTCATCGATGAAGCGCACGAACGGACGTTGGCGACGGATATTTTGTTTGGTTTGTTAAAGGAGGTGTTGATGAAGCGCGCCGACTTGAAGTGCGTCGTCATGTCCGCGACGCTCGAAGCAGAGAAGTTTCAAGGATACTTTTTAGACGCACCGTTGATGAAAGTCCCCGGTCGTATGCACCCGGTGGAAATTTTCTACACGCAAGAACCCGAACGAGATTACTTGGAAGCGGCGGTGCGTACGGTGGTGCAAATTCACCGGGGCGAGCCGCCGGGCGACGTGTTGCTCTTCTTAACTGGTGAGGAAGAAATTGAGGATGCGTGCGGAAAGATTCGACGAGAGATTCAGAATTTTGGTGACGAAGTTGGTGAAGCACTGGTCATTCCATTGTATGCATCGCTTCCGCCGGCACAACAACAGAAAATTTTTGACAAGGCGCCGGCGGGAAAACCTGGCAAGCCGCCGGGTCGCAAAATCGTAGTCTCCACAAACATAGCTGAAACGTCTTTGACGATTGATGGGATCGTGTACGTGATCGATCCTGGGTTTTCAAAGCAAAAAGTGTTCAACCCGCGGATCCGCGTCGAGTCGCTCTTGGTATCACCGATCTCACGAGCATCCGCGCACCAGCGCGCCGGTCGCGCCGGTCGTACGCAACCAGGGAAGTGCTTCCGCTTGTACACCGAGCAATCGTTCAAGAAGGACTTACAAGAGCAAACATACCCAGAAATTCTGAGATCAAACCTTGGTTCGGTGGTTTTACAGCTCAAGAAACTTGGGATAGATGATTTAGTGCACTTTGACTTTATGGATCCGCCCGCGCCAGAGACGCTCATGCGCGCGCTCGAGTTGTTGAATTACCTCGGCGCGTTGGACGACGAAGGCGAATTGACCACCGTGGGTAAGGTGATGGCAGAGTACCCACTTGATCCGCAGCTTGCAAAGATGCTCGTCTCATCGTGCGAATTTAAGTGCTCGAATGAAGTTTTATCCATCGTCGCCATGTTGTCCGTGCCGATGTGTTTCATTCGCCCGCGCGACCAAGCGGAGGAATCGGATCGAGCCAAGGCGCAGTTTGCCCACGTCGATGGCGATCATTTGACGTTATTGAACGTCTATCACGCCTACAAGCAAGCGAATGGCGATCCAGATTGGTGCTGGAACAACTACATCAGTCACCGAGCGATGAAGAGCGCAGATAACGTCCGCACGCAGCTCGTGCGCATTTGCCAGCGTTTCGACTTGCCCTTGGTGAGCACGGATTTTGCGTCTCGCGAGTACTACCCGAACATCCGCAAGGCTATCTTATCTGGATATTTCATGCAAGTCGCGCACCTCGAACGGGGTGGTCGCTACTTGACCGTCAAGGATAACCAGGAAGTCATGCTTCACCCATCGACGTGCCTCGACCGCAAGCCCGAGTGGGTCGTCTACAACGAATTCGTGTTGACGTCGAAGAATTACATTCGAACCGTCACCGACGTTCGCGGCGAGTGGCTCATCGACTTAGCCCCGCACTACTACGACCTTTCGAATTTCCCAATGTCCTCCGCCAAAGAGGTGTTGAAGCGGTATTACCACGCGCGAGACAAAGGGAAATGACATAGTAGCGACACTAGTCCACCGTTGTGACTGAAGAAAACAGAGCAAAACAACCTCACACGTCGCCTCGCGCATGTACGCCCCGCCCGGGGCGGACGACCGCCCGCAAACCGCATTTCGCGCGGCAGAGAAAAAGTATAAACTCACACTCACCGAGCAGTTTCGTACGGGCGCGAATGGACGACGTCGAGGCGGACGCTTTGAGGCGGCTCCGGTGGACTTGAGTGAAGTCCTCGACGTGTCGGCGCGGGACGCGCTTCCTCAAGGAGTCACGTGCGTGAGCGGCGATGCGCATGCGACGAGCAAGGTGTATGCGTTCGATGGACATCCTGGTTTTTATTACGTCTCACGCGCGTTAGATGACGAAGAACAACGGCTGTGGGTAAGAAAGTCGGTGAGAGAGCTGTGCGAGCCGCCGGCGCGCACAAACTACGGCGCAGAGCTCGGGGACTTACCGCCGGGATTATGGGACGCCGCGAGGGATGATTTGATGCTAATACCCAGTGGTGAAGGGCAGCGCGTGTGGGGAACGCCAACGCGAGTGGTTAAAAGAGGCGACGCGGACGAGAAGTTTTTCGCCACGCGCATGTTGAGTAAACTTCGGTGGTGCACCGTGGGCGCGCCATTCAACTGGACGAGTCGAATATACGAACCCAATGTCCCACGCAGGGCGATTGAAGACGATTTAGTACAGCTTACGCGAAGAATAGCGCGTCTACCGCCCGAGCCGTCGTGGACGTTCGAGGCGCAAGCGGGTCTACTCAATTTTTACCAGCCCGGGGATACATTAAACGCGCACGTGGACGACGCCGAACGCAACCTAGATCGTCCCATCGTCAGCATTAGCTTGGGATGTTGTGGAATATTTCTACTTGGACACGAAAACAGAGATGCGCCACCTACGGCGATGATGATTCGATCGGGAGATGCGGTGATTTTAGGCGGCGAGTCGCGCAAATGTTACCACGGAGTCCCGCGCGTGTTTGAAGCCGACGACGGACACTTCGCGCTTCCTCACGCGCTTCATGCCGACGCCTGGGACGCCGATGACGCAGGCATGGCGCAATACATCGCACACACGCGCATAAACATTAGCATTCGAGATATAGACTAGGAAACTGTAGCATCTCATTTGTATTCTGTATTCTGTATTCTATTAAAATTGTCGCCGCGTCTCGTCTCTCATTCGTCCTCCTCCTCTTTTTCCTTCTTCTTCTTCTTCTTTTCTTTCTCCTCCTCTTCTTCATCCTCTGGCTTTTCACCCGGCTCACCCGGATTCTCCTTTCTCTCCTTCTCCTCACTCTCCTCATCAGGCGCCTCGGGATCCCCCGGCATCTTCTTCGGCATCGGCGTCTTTTGCTCCTTCAGGTCTGGAAAGATATCCGGTCGTCTCGACGGCACCGCGCGCACGTACTCCTCGGGAAAATCCAACACCGACCCTTCCTCCTCCTCAACCTCAGGTCCGGGCGCACCGCGCGCGGGTTGCCTCGACGCCGCGCACCGCGCACCGCGCGCACCGGCGCGCACCGGCGCGCGCACCATCCCTCGCCCGACCGCCGGCGCCTCGGTGTGCCTCGCCACGATGCGCGCCTTGCGCGCGCCCATCGTCGCCGCCATCGCCGTCGCGTGCGCCGTCGCGTGCGTCATCGCGTGCAACATGCCCTCCTACGTCGTCCAAAGTCGTTTAAAGTCGTCCGAACCGGCGCCGCGTCGTCGCGGTGTGGCGTCCACGGCGTCGGGCGATGGATAGGTTTGTGCTGCGCTTTTTGTCCCGACGCTTGTGTGCGTGGTCACATGTCGCGCAATGTCGCCGAATGCGGCGCGTGCGCGGCGACGATGGATGCCGCGATGGCGACGCGATGGCGAGGAAAAATATGTTTGACGGTGTCGCGGCGTCGTCGGCGCGGATGCGAGCGCGCGGCGCGCGCGGCGATCGCGAATGTGCTCGGGACGGTGTGACCACGGTGCGGCATTGCGCGACGCGAGCATGGCCAAGTTGGGCGAAGGCGACGCGCGCTGGATCGTTGATGAGCGCGCGGATGGTGCGAATGTGAATGGATGGCATTGTGCGTCGCGCGATGCGATGCGATGCGGTGCGGTGCGCGCGATTGGGGTGTCGGCGAGGTGGTTTGGGGCTGGCGCGGCGCGGTGGAAGTTTGGAGAAGATGGGAGAAGATGACTGTTGACTGACGATGTGGCGCGATGCATGCGCGGATGTGCGACGTAGGGCAGGAAAAGGATGCTAAACCATGGGCGCGAGAGCGTTTTCAGGCGTTGTTGTGCGGGATGGAGATGACGGATGGGTGCGAAGCGGGCGTGCGCGCGGTGCGCGCGACGACGGTGCTCAAGTGCGACGGCGAAGCGTACGTGAATAAGCGAAAGGGTAAGATTATCCCTGGGTATGAACTGGAATTGGAAATCGGATACGAGGGCGACGTCGGCGACGGTGGTGCGGTGTGCTCGGGTAAGGTGCGTTTTCCATACATAGCTGACGAAAACGCGGATGAGGACCCAGAAGTCAATGTGCTGACGTCCAAGGATAGCAAAGAGGATGCCGCGGTAAAATCGAGCGTGTTGAAGACGCTCGTTCCGAAAATGCTCGCCGGCGTGCGCGTGTTCGTCGAGGAAATGGCTGCGGGTGGTCCTGGAGGTGACGCGCCATCGGCGGGCGCGAACGTCGACGCCGCCGCGCAAGCCGCGGCCAAGGCGGAGGCGGATTCCAAAGCTAAAAAAGCCGCCGCAGCAGAGTTGCGCAGCGATAAGACTGCACCGCTTTCTCAAAAGAATCACACCATCAAGATGACCGAAAACTTCTATTGCCGCCCGCAAGACATCTGCGATTGCTTATTAGACGGCAACCGCGTGATGCACTTTACGCGGAGCGCCGCAAAGGTGTCGCCCACGCTCGGCGCCTTTGAAATGTTTGACGGTAACATTCACGGCGAAACAATCGAGTACGCACCAGGCGAGAAAATTGTCCAAAAGTGGCGCTTTAGAAACTGGCCCGAAGGACACTTTTCCCTGGTGTCGATTTCGTTCCGCGAACCCGAGCCCGGCAACTGTTTCGTCGACCTGGTGCAAACCAATGTACCCGAATGCGACGGATTCGGCAACGAAACCGTCATGGATACCACCGAAAACGGTTGGAAGAATTTAATCTTCAGCCGCATTCGCCAAGTCTTTGGTTACGGCGCGTAGTCTAGCTCCTCGTTGCAATATGAATACGCCGATCGCGTCCTCGTGTCCCCATAATCACACTCTCGATTGATTAGCTTCACCATGTCCCCGAGCAAAGACTTTGAAACGGTCACCATCGGCGACGCCCGCGCGTTAATCCTTCAAGGTGGTCCGCGCGCTGTCGTCGTCTTACAAGAGTGGTGGGGCGTCAACGACGTCGTCAAGGCGCACGCCGTCCGCTTGCACGAGCTCGGGTACACGGTGTGCATTCCCGACTTGTACAAAGGCAAGCTCGGCGTCGATGTCGAGGAAGCGCATCACTTGATGTCCAATCTCGATTGGCCCGCGGCGACGATTGAAATTACCGATTGCGTGTCGTACTTGAAAATCTCGCTCGAGGCGACGAGCGTGGGCGTGATTGGGTTTTGTATGGGTGGAGCTCTGGCGCTCGTGGCGGCGCAAAAGGCGGGCGTGGAGGCGTGCGTGTCATTCTATGGCGTTCCAGGCGCCGATGCGTGCGATTTGAGTGCGATAAAGATTCCTGTTCAAGCGCATTTCGGTGACAAGGACAATTTAGCTGGGTTTAGCGATCCCGAAGCGGCGAAGAAGTTGAGCGAAGCGCTCAGCGGGGAGAACCAAAACGTGCTCACGTACGAAGGCGTCGGTCACGCGTTTATGAACACGACCCCTGACCCGTATCCGGATTTCGAGGCGCGCGAGAAAACGCAAGGATTCCCGGTGCTCGATGAAAAAGCTGTGGCGCTCGCGTGGGATCGCGTAAAGACGTTTTTCGATTCGACGTTGACGTAACAGAATTTTTGTGTGTAATACTAAAACAAATGACGTACTACTGCGGCGGCGCTCGCGTGCTTTGTATATTACTACTGGCGGTGTTGGACAAACACCGCCCACGTATATGCGGGGATGAAAAGCTCGCCGTCGTTGATGACGCTCTTCATGGATGTGGGATCTTTGGTGACGTCGCCAACGAGCGGGTGAAGCTCGATATCGACGCCAGCCAAATCGACGCCCATGTCGGCTTCTTTGTGCGTCAATGCGTTCGGTGTGGCGTTGAATGCGAGTAACACTCGACGATATTGCGCGTCAAGCATGGGCAATCCTGGAGTCGAGGCATCACCATCGTTGATGCTTGCGATGATTAAACCGGGTGTTTGCGCCGGGCCTCGATTATAAAACTTCATGCGACGCTGAATTTCCCGCGTCAAACGCAACCTCAATAACGGCGTCGACTTGCGAATACTCAACAGCTCGCAAAAGTTTTTCGTTGCAGCGTGAATCAAAGCTTTCGAAGGACGCATGCTCGTGTTGGCGAGCATTGGGGCGATAAACTCGTATCGGTCGCCATTCTTTTGCTCGCCCGGAAGCCCAATGCCAAAGTTGTGCGTTTCGCCACTGTAATCCAAACGATTAAACCAATCACCGCTCGAATACGAGTCGCGGTCGAGCGATTTTGAGCGTAAAATTTCATCACCGGCATGAAAGAACGGGACGCCTTGTGCCAACGCCACAATGGCGGTTGCGAGATGATTCATACGACATCGATCCTCCAAGGACACGGCGTCAGACGCGCGCAACATGATACAATCAAAGAGCGTCTCATTGTCGTGCGCACTCACGTAGTTGACAGTTTCCGCCGGCTCACCAGCGTAGGCAACATTCGAATTCGGCCATGCCGCTGAGCTCGCCGGAACTTCCACGCCGTGTCGATTGACAAAGACAAAGTCGCGCACGTTTCCAGACAGAGCGGCGATGATTTTCTCTCCATCCTCCATCATTCTATACCGCTGCGAATCAGCGTCTCCCTGATCAACTTTACCATTCGGGGTGTAGTATAAGCCTGTGATGAAACCTTGCATGCGTGGATCTCCAAATGGCGTACCGCCTATGCATCCCTCGCGCACTCTATCGTTAAAGCTCCCGATACCCGTGTGCGCGAGGTTCAATTGCGACGCATTTTTACCCACTCGACCTTGCGCGACTTCGGCATAGTCCCATCCTTCACCGTATAAATACAACGACTTGCCGTCGACGCCATCGTTTTCGAGCGTCAATGCCTCGAGCGCCGCCTTGGCGCGCGTCATCGTGCTGAGCATGATGTGTCCCATCAAGTCAAATCTAAAACCATCAACTTTATAATTTTTGGCCCAGTGTACTAAATCGTCAACGATTAAGCGAGACATCATAAAATGTTCGCTTGCAGTGTTGTTGCAGCACGTACTCGCTTCGATGATGCCGTCAAAGTTGCGACGATGATAGTACCCTGGCACGATTTTATCCAATACGCTATTGACGTCGCTCGGGCCAGAGGACAACGTGTGATTGTACACGACGTCGCACACCACGCGCAAGCCCATGTCAGCGAGAGCTCTCACCATTTCTCGGTATTCCAACACGCGTTGTGCGCCGTCGGGATTGGTTGAGTAGCTACCTTCGGGCACGCCGTAGTGCACTGGGTCGTATCCCCAATTAAACGCGTCAGTCCAACTAATCTCTCGAACGAGCTTCTGTTGTTCGGCAGAGTCGGGTGCCATCTTTGCGAGTACCTCGAAATCAACCGTTCGCTGGTTTTCTTCCAGCTCGGGAACAGAACCAAAGTCATACGAAGGCAACAGGTGCACGTGCGTTAAGCCGGCGTCGGCGAGCTTTCGCAAATGTTGTACACAGGTGGTGCCACTTTGTGAAAATGCGCGATATTTTCCTCGATACGGCGCGTCCACGGTGGCGTCCAACGCTGAAAAATCGCGCACGTGCAATTCGTAAATCGACGAATCTACTGCATGCGTAAATGTTGGTTTCTGAAACGTTTCCCAATCGCTCGGTTTGAGAGCGGCGTTAGAGATGTCGCACACATGCGCTCGGCGGCCATCGGCGGCGAGCGAGCGAGCGTACGGATCCGACGCCGTGTTCTTACCAATCTGCCCCGTCATTGGGTTGAATACCGTAACTTCATAGTTGTAATATTTATCAACGAATCGTCCAGTGACGGACCACACGCCCGTGTCGGCGTCGAACGACATTGGCGTTCGAGTTGCCTCATCCCCTCGAGGCGCGTCGAATACGGCCAAACAAACGTCGCGCGCCGTCGGCGCCCATACTCGAAGTGTCACCTCATCACGGCCGTCGCGATGAAACTCTGCCCCGAGTGCTCCATCGTACGCGTACAAATCATCGATAGCTCCTTGAATCTGTACGCCCGTGGCGTCGATAGGGGTACCAGAGGAATCCGTCGCGGCGACGGCGAGCTGACATTTCAACGCTTCGCGCGCGTACGACGTATCCGCGGGCACGCGCATCGCCACGTACCCCGCGGCGGCGACGTGTGGAAACTTTTCACACACGTCTTCGGGTAAAACACCATCGCACACGAGGACGACGTCTTCGCCAGCGACGTCATCGCCGCCTTGAACGCCGTCGCCGGTGAGTTCGAGCGCCGCGCTCGCCGAACGCGCTAATCGGACGGTCACATCACCACCGACAAACATACCCGCCGCAAAATCGGGCGGCAGAGCTATAATATCGCGTGCAACCCATAACGCGCGCGCCTTACCGATATCGCCTTTCGGTAAGGCGTCGAGCGCCGGCTCGCTCGAGAACGCCCCGCCGTATCCGCTCACCAGCCACGCCTCTTTCGACTCGCTTACATCGTACTCTTCGGCGCGGCAATCTTGAGCTTCCCCTTTATGAATCAACACACTGATTTTGTTCGCACCCGGCCGTAGGCGAACGTCAAACGACACCCAAGACGACGATGAATCGTCGACGTCGACGTTCGGTCCCGGCGCCAGCGGCGTCGCCCACGCCGTCGGCGCCAGCGCGTCTTCACCCCACACGTGCGCGCCCCAGCCTTCGTACGCGCCATCGGGACGGTGATAAAACACCTTCAACACCTCGCCTTGCGCTGCATCGCCGCCGTTCGTCGAGGCGCGCGCGCGCGTCACGCGAGCGCGAGCCGATGATGCTTTCGCGCTGCGCTGCGGTCGACGACTCGTGCTCGGTGCGACGCATCGCGTCGCCGATGCGGTGACGCGTGGAGCGGCGTGCGATGACATGTGTGTGCGATGCGTGCGTGCTCGCGCGCGTCACGCCGCGTCGTGCGGCGTCGTTGTGTGGCGCTGTCCCGGTGTGAGCTGCGAGCGAGCTGTCGAGCGCGAATTCAAAGTGCAAGTCATTCAGGAGCGCTTCAATTTTCATTAAAATGCTCAAAGAGGAGCGCCGCAAGGCGTGCAAGCACTATCACAAACGAAAAGCCACGCTTGTGAAACTTGTGCAACGATTTTGTCGCGACTTTCAATTCGCGCCATGCTATTTCGCCTGTCAGTCACCGTTTCACAATGGCAACCGAGAGCCGGTTTGGACG
>JACLAB010012488.1_pt1 | contig 18018 bp, 11 predicted proteins | sample 8027921 | NCBI WGS metagenome assembly JACLAB01 (sample SAMN15725117, study PRJNA655200) | protist metagenome | isolation source: fluorescence activated cell sorting (FACS) single amplified genomes of... | place: USA: West Boothbay Harbor, Gulf of Maine | collected 2000-07-19 | reverse complement strand
ATTCATTCATCCTCGGTAGGTAGGGCAAGAGTCTCGCGATTCCACACCAATCAAACGCGCAAAGTCCCGATGTCGCATCGCGTCGCGTCGCGCACCTCGCGCGCTTTCGCCGCTCTTCTCTTCGCCCGTCGTTTCTCCGCCGCGCCCATGGCGTCGTCGCGTCGTCGCGCGTGTCACTCGGCGTCGTCTGTCGTCGCGAACGAACGAAAGAGGCGCGGTCGGTGGTGTGGACCAGAGTCAGTGTCAGTTTCATCCAAGTGTCCGAATCGTATACTTTCTATCTTATAAAGCTATGTACTATAATTTAGTACGTACGTACGATGCATGAAATGAAATGCATGAAATGCAATCCATCTCGCGTCACACGTCGACGCACAGCGCACGGCGCGACGAACGATGGCCCGCGTCACCGACGCATCGTCGCCGTCGCCTTCGCCTTCGTCCGCCGACGACGACGATTTCCCGGCGCCTCCGACGCTGGATGAACTCCCGAACGAGGTTTCGCTGGAACAGTGCGAACGGTTGCTGTGCGCGCTGCACTACGCCGAGTGTCGAGAGATGTGCGAGACGGTGTACCGGACGTACGCCGCGGATCCGAACGCGGCGAGACCGATCAGAGGTGATTCGCGGGGCGGTGGTTCGCGCGCGGGCGATCGCGGTGAGGGCAAAGCGGTGACCAAAGACGACGATGATGATGATGATGATGATGACCATGCCGACGCGCGTCTTCTACGACGACGAACCGCGGAGGAAAAAGCGGTGATGCGACGAATGGGACGACCTTTCGAGTACGTCCACGAGATGACGGGGGAATGTTCGTGCAGCGACGAGGAATCCCCTGGGTACGAAGAGCGACGGGAGATGATTCGGACGCTAGAGGAGGACGAGGCGCGAAGACGACGGCTTCTGGAGGATTTGTACGGACGCGACGCGACGCTCGTTTCGTCGTGTCTCTGGGTTCAGGCTAAGTTTAAGACGGTCGGGTTAGCGTCGACGATCGAGGAGGATTACGACGCTCTTCGCGGGGACGTCGGCGCGGAGACGTGCGGGGAGTGGGGACCGGAGGCGAGGGTGTTTTGGTGTAAACTAAAATGGGAGGAAGGCGCGGCGAAGAGGGCGTTTAGCGAAGAGGAGCGAGCGGTGGAGCGAGCGATTCTCGACACGTTTAAACGCTGCGAAACGCTGGGGGTTTTCGACATCGCGCGCGGAACTTTGGCGCCGGAAGACGTTCGGGAAACCTGGGTCGAGGCCTTGGGTAAGTTGGCGTGGTTGTACGCGAGTCAAATTCTCGCCGCGCAACGCGAAGACGAGGACGCGGCGTACGCGTGGATGGACGCCGACGCGTCGATGCTCCCGCCTGAAATCGTTCTCGTCATTAAGCAGTGGATCGATGACGCCAACAAGCCGCCGCGTTACGCGACGACGATTGAGGTTGACGAAACGACGATGAGACGCACGGTGACGCACGAGGAATTGAGACGACCGTCTCGTTCAAAGTGGACGCGCGCTTCGTCCGAGCGACGCGCGTCAATCGACGACGACGACGGACGAGAAGAAGAAGCAGAAGCGCGCGCTTCTTCTCCTTCTCCTCGCGATCCAGCCGACGCGCGCGCGAGCGGTGAACGAGACGAAAATCACCACTCCCGCACCACCGACGACGACGCACCGAGCGATGATCGAGACGAACGTCCTCACAAAGCGCCCGTCGCTTTCAATCCCGCGATTGAAACCGTTCGCGAAATCGCCCGCGACCCCGCCGGGGACGTCGCCCTTCGCGCCTACGCCGTCGTCGCCGTCTCCGTCTACGCCGCGTGGTCCCTCTTGAGCGCGTTTCAATCGTGGACGAGTACCGATACCGTCAGAGGGCGTCGACGCGCCGTCTAGGCTGATGAAACATTTTGTAACTTTAACTAACGCGCGCGGTCTGAGTCCATGTGACCCTCATCAGAGCTCAAAGCCCTCGATCCATCCATCCATCGTTCCGCCGCATTCACCGACGCCCGCGTCGATCGCCGAGCCGAAGCGATTGCACCGATGAAAACGATGACGTCCCCGTTCGTCGTCGCGCGAACGCCGTCTCTCGCCCGCGGCGGTCGAGCGACGACGCGAAGGATGATGATGACGAGAGCGGCATCGGCATCGGGACCGACGACGAAGACTGTGGAGTTTGTAAAGTACCAAGGCCTGGGAAACGACTTCATTCTCATCGATAACCGGCAAAGCACGGAAGTTGCGCTCACGGCGGAACAAGCGGTTTCGCTGTGCGACCGTAACTTTGGAATCGGCGGCGACGGGGTCATCTTCGCCATGCCCCCATCCGCGGGTTCGGGACACGACTACGCGATGCGCATGTTTAACAGCGACGGAAGCGAACCGGAGATGTGCGGGAACGGGATTCGGTGCCTGGCCAAGTTTGTGAGCGATATCGACGGGTCCCCGCCGCGGGCGTACGAGGTGGGCACGCTCGCCGGGGTCATCGTGCCGGAAATGCGCGATGATGGACAAGTGGCGGTGGATATGGGACGGCCGATTTTCGAGCCAAAGGAGATTCCGACGACGCTCGAGGCGACGCGAGACGGTAAAGTGGTTCGCGGTGAAGTGGACGTGGACGGTGAAAAGTGGCTCGTGACCGTGGTTTCCATGGGTAACCCGCACTGCATCACCTTTGGCCGCGCCGGGGGGGAGGCGGACGGCGCGGGGATCAAGGTGGCCGACTTGGCCTTGTCGACCATCGGTCCAAAGTTTGAGTCGCACCCTTGCTTTCCGGCGCGCACCAACACGGAATTCACCGAGGTTGTCAACAGAAACTACGTCAAGATGCACGTGTGGGAGCGAGGCGCCGGGGCGACGCTCGCGTGCGGTACCGGCGCGTGCGCCACCGTCGTCGCCGGTGTTTTGGAGGGTCGCGTCGATCGCGAGTGCACCGTCGAACTCCCGGGCGGTCCGCTGCAAATCCACTGGCGCGAGAGCGACGACAAAATCATCATGACGGGTCCCGCCGAGCGCGTTTTCGCCGGCACCATCACCGTCGCGTAGACGTATCCGCGCGCGTTTTAATCTTCCATTCATTATTCGCAAAAGTTAGAAATCGCGTGAGAAATCGATTCACTTGTCGCGTTGTTTGTCGACTCGACGAAACTTTTCATTTCGTTCCATTCCATTCCATCCATCTTGCGTCGTCAAACCGCGTCGTCGAGGATTTCTTCCGTCGATCGCGATGCGGTGCGTCGCGACATCGTCGTCGGCATCGACGACGTCGCGCGTCCAACGTCAGAGGGCGTCGACGAGGAAGGGCGCGAGACCCCGCGTCGTCGTCGTTGCCGCCGCTGCGCGTCCACAAGATGACGATGACGATGAAGACGGATGCTTTACCCCCGAGTGGGCGAAAGATCTCGCGTTGAACGAAGACGGTGATCTCGTGGACACGACGACGGGGAAGACGCTGAACGAATTCGGGGCGACGCGGTTCGACGTCTACGTCCGAGCGTTGCGAGGGGAGTACGACGTGCCTTCCACGGAGAAGGACACGGGGGAGCTGTTCGAGTCTATCCAACAGTTTCCGTGTAAATACACGTTTCAGATTGTCGTCGACGCGAAAGACGCCCAGGACGCGACGTTTACGGATGCGTTGATTCGGGAGATTGCGGGAGAAGCCGGGGAGCTCAAGGCGGAGGTGGTATTTAAGCCGCGCGGCGCGAAATTCACGTCGATTTGGGTGACGTGCTTTGTGTTTTCCGCTAGAGAGGTGAACGAGAAAATTCAAGCCGTCAAGGCGAGCTCGAGGGTGAAGATGTGCTTTTGAATGAATAGTCATTATTGTGTACCACTAGAGATCTACTTTATCATCACGTTTCGTCGTCGTCGTCGTCGTCGTCGTCCTCCTCCCCTTCGTCTTTGTCTTCTTCGTCATCCGAACCACCGAGTTCGGCGGCGTACGCGTCCAATCTCGCTTTTTGCGCCTCTTCAGATTCAGCGTTACCATCGACGAATTTAGATTTCCCGTCCCACAGAGAAGCGACAATCTGGCGCCCGTCGAACCAGCGCCCGTTCCACTGCGATATGCACGTCTTGGCGTCGGCGATTGTTTTAAAGCGTAAAGTCATGACGCCATCCTTGGTCGTCGTGTACGTCTTGATGCTCAAGACTTCACCGCACTTTTTAGCCTCGTCCATGACGTCCTCTTCGAGTTCACCGCGAAGGTTCACGTCGGCGTACATCTCCTCCAGGGTAAACATGTGTTTGAGCACGACAATCACCTTTTTTTCCACCACGGCGTCGTCAAACCCAGACCAACCCAAAGCTTGTTGTTCTTGCTTTTTCAGCATGGCCGCCGCGCGACGTCGTTCATCCTTTGTCATCTTCTTCCGAGGAGCTCCGCCGCCGCCGCCGGTCGATTGCTGCGGCCTTGTACCGCCATCGCCATCGCCATCACCAGATTCTTTCGCGCTCTTCGCGTCGAATTTCGCCGCCGACACGGAGAGCTTGGTCGAAGCGTCGCCGAAACGCAGCTCTGTCTGATCCAACAAAGTAATCGCCAAATCCACGCTCGGCGCCTTGAGAAACACAACCAACCCATCGCCTTTGACGTTTCCATCTTCATCCCGGTACACCTTAACCCTGGGACCACCCGTCGAGGCGTCTAATTTCACCACTCCGCACTTTTTAAAAGCTTCGTGCAGCTCCTCCTCGGAGACATCCTTTGGCAACCCGGTGACGTACACCGCCGTGTTATTCTTTGCAAACGTCTTCACCCCATCCGCCTCTTTCGCCTCTTTCGCCTTTTTCGCCTTGGCTCTCGCCTTTTCGATCGCGTGTTCCCTCTGTCTCGCTCTCTTCCTATCCTCCTTTCCTCGTTCCTCCGCCACCGCTTCGGCGTTCAACGCGTCGAACGTCTCCGTCGCCTCCCGCACTTCCCTCTCATCCGCCCCGTGGACCGCGCTCGCGTCGTACGTCATCACAGATGCATCATAAACCCCCGTCGTCGTCGTCGTCGTCGTCGTTCCTCGTTCCACGAATCGTCCCAGTTTCCCGTCCCAATCGTACGTCGTTCCGTCGTCGTCCACAAAGGATTCCATTTCCATTTCCATCGGTCGCGCCTCGTACTCATCATCATCGTCCTCGCGTCCTTCTCCCTCTCCTCGTCGATGTTCCTCGATCGCCTCCGTCAATTCCCTCTGAAACGCCGCCACGGGATCGTCCCCGCCGTCCCCGCCGTCCTCCTCCCCGGTCCTCATCGTCGTCGTCGTCGTCGTCGTGTGTGGGAGAAGAATCAAATCAAATTCATCAATCCGAAAGTGTGTGTGGGATAGTGATACTTTTCAAACACGAGGGTGGGGGAATGAAATACATGTACTAACTGACTGTTAGTACATACAGACATACTGACTGACAGACTGTTAGTACATACATACATACTGACTGACTGACAGACGCACCCGCCGCCGCCGCCGCCTCTGAAGCGAACCGAAGCGAACGGACGACGACTCGACGACGACGACGGAAGAGAGACGCGCGCGCGTTGGGAGGAATTCACACGGTCCCACCGCGCGGTCGTATCGTATCGTATCGTATCGTTCGGGCGTGAGAAGCGGGACGCGGCGGGACGATCGCCCATCCATCCATCGCGATGGGCGGCGGACGAGGACGAAAGAGCTCTTCTGGGGGACGCCCGGCGACGGATGGGTGGATGGCGGACGAGACGGACGAGGCGAACGCGGAAGCGGACGCGCGGTTCGCGAGGATGGATGAGGATTACATCGGGTTCGGGGCGACGGCGGGGGATTCTTCGGGCGACGACGACGACGGGGCGGAGGAGGATGAAGAGGGACTCATGAATGTGGAGGACTCTTCTTCCGATGATGATGATGATGAGGACGACGAAGACGAAGACGACGACGACGAAGACGAACAGCTCGATGACGAAGACGAATTGGAGTATTCGGACAGCGACGAAGCGGCGTTGGCCAAGGCGATGAAGGCGCAGAAGAAGCGCTTGGAAGGCAAGGTTCGCCGAGACCGGGTCATGTCCGAAGACGAGGACGAAGACGAAGACGAAGACGATGAAGACGGATTCGGCATCAAGGGTAAGAAGAAGAGAGATTTCTACGGCGATGATGACATCGATCACGAGGGGTTGAGCGATGAAGAGGATCGGTTGGAGGAGGAAAAGGAGGCTCGTAGAATGCGTCGTCTCATGGCGGAGGAAATGAAGGCGGAGGATTTCGGCGTGGATAGCGAAGACGAGGAGGAAGAGGAGGCGACTCTCGGTGCCAAGGCGGCGAGTTTGCGTCGCGGCGACGGTAAAGCTTCCAAGGCTGCTCGCTCTGTCGAGGTGGAAACCTTGACGGCGGAGGAGCGCGCGACGGCGGAGGATGACGCGGCGGCGGCAAACGACGCCCCAGAGCTCATGGCGCTCACCAAGGAGCTGACGAGCACGCTCAGCGCCATCGAAGCGACCGTCGAACCGTTGGTCAAGGCTGCCAGAGATGGTTCTTTCGCCACGGCGGACGGTATCTCGTACTTGGACACCAAGTATTTGCTCATGCTGAGCTATTGCTCCTCCATCGTCTTTTACCTCTTGCTCAAGGCGGAGGGTAGAAGCGTCAAGGATCATCCGGTGATTGAACGGCTCGTCGAGATTCGATTGTATCTCGAAAAGCTTCGCCCGATCGATAAGAAACTTCAGTACCAGGTGCGTGATTTGCGCGTTCGTCTCGTATCGTTTGGTAACATTTTCTCGCGCGCCGCGGCGAGAGACGAGAAAAGAGAGGACAGACAGAGAGAGTTTGGCTCGGCGATGCGTGGCGGTGATGTAAACGCTCACAGCATTGGCCTGACTACTCACTGAAGGTTTTTTTCAGAACATCTAAGGGACTGAGCCACGCATCGATGGTCACTCTCTCTTCTGTTCTCTCACCCTCGACGCGGCTCGATGAGTTTTTTCTTTTTTGCTTCATCTTCGCCACGGCGAGAAACTGACGAATCGCGTTTTCCATTTTAACCAGATTGATAAATTGTTGAAACTGGCGAGCGCGTCCGAACGCGCCACCGCAGACAAGGCGGATGATGACGAAGATCCGCTTCGATTCGCTCCGAACCCTGGCGCGCTCGTCTCCAAGACGGGCGAGGAAGAAGAGGGCGGAGACGGCATCTATCGTCCGCCAAAGATGCTCCCGACGTCGATGGATTACGATACCGGCGGAAGAGACGCAAAGGAGCTTCGCAGAAACAAGGAACAACGTCGTCGCGCGAGTCGTTCGCAACTCATCAAGGTACGTAGAGCATCATACGATGCGCACGTGAAGAATTTCGTACGCCTGTTTGCCCCCCGGGTCTCTTTCCGTGAGATAGTCCGGGGCTTCCTTTTTTACATGGCGAAAAATAAACGTACCAAATCTTGGGCAGGGTGCCATTTGTTTCCCATCTGTGAACATCCAATCAAGAGCTGGACATTTGTCTCACTCGACATTCGTGTGCTTTCTCCTTTTGGCTTTTTTTTCCTTTGTTTTCTCACGTTTGTCTCTATACATGGATTTTATACTGACGCCGTTTTTCACGCGCGCAGGAACTCGCCCGAGAGGTTGGCGAAGCGCCGGAAGAGATTGGACTCGGCGACGAAGATTTGGCGCAAAGCGCGTTCGCCAAGCGCGAAATGGCTCGCATGGAAGCTCGCGCTCGCGTCGAAGAAGATTTGTTTACGCGCGTACCGCTTTCCAAGCAAGAGCGAAGACGCCAAAAGGCGTCCACGAGAAATGTCAACTCGCTCGCCGCCGTCGGAGACTTTGGCGACGATGTCGCCGATCTCGTCGAACGCACGGAGGAGTTGGACAAGGGCTCTCGCAAGCGCCGTCTCGTCGACACCGTCGCGGATGGATACAAGCCGACGGCTCGCAACATCACTTCTGGAGAACAAGACGTGCCCATGCGCGACACGCTCGGGGTGAGTATTTTTACATCGTCGTTTCGTTTTGTTTTTTACCTTGCGCGTGCGCCATTCTTCTTCGTGTTCTTGTTCGCATCATATCGAAGCTTCGGGTGTTTTCTTTCCGTGATCTTCCGGGGTCAAAATTGATGCCACATCAAACCATCATTCGCTTTGAAGTCTTTTCACCAATGTGATTTTGTTGTTGGTGTTACTCAAAGCGATTGAGACATCCGTTTGCGCCGAGACGAATGATTGGACTGACGTGTTCTTTTTTTCTTCCTTTCCCTCACAGGAACGTCGCTCCAAGTACGAACGCGGTGTGGCGAGATCCATGGAGCGCAGACAACGCATGGAGATGGACAGCTACGACGACGACGACGGTCCGCGCGAACACATCGAGGACGACCAAGAGTACGTCGACGCGGCAGAATTGCGCGACCGCAAACGTCAAGCCAAGGCGGACAAGTACAGACGCGAACCAGGTTTGGTCATCGCGCCCGAGGAAGAGATCGAAGGCAAGCGCGAGATTGGTCAAAAGATTATGGCGAACAGAGGTCTCACGCCGCATCGCAGCAAGGAGACGAAGAATCCTCGCGTGCGTTTGCGCGGCAAGTTCAGCCGCGCCGTCACTCGCAGAAAGGGTTCGGTTCGCGATGTCAAGGAGAAGACCGAAGGTTACGGCGGCGAGTTAACGGGCGTCAAGACGTCCGTGGTGAAATCGCGCAAGTTGTAACTCGGCTCTCCTCTTCTCAGTACGTAGTTCTTCTTCTAGAAACATTTGTGAATTATCAACGATACAATTTTTTGTTCCTTTGACCCGTTCGGGTTCGCGCGTGACTTCGCCACATCGCGAGGGGTGCGGGTGCGCGGTATCGATTCCTAGCGTGCGTTATTCGTCACGTGTGTGTGTGTTTGTGTGTGTGTGTGTGTGTGTGTGTAAACCCTAAACCCTAAATCCCAAACCCTAGGCGGCGACGACGACGCGAACGATTTGAGGACGAATCGTCATTGCGCGAGCGATTGCGATTGTTCCGTGGTCCGGTCTGACATGGACCGACGGACGCGCGCGAGCGCGGCGCGAGTGTTACGAGAGGTGCGACGACGACGACGATCGCGCGAATTCGCGCGCGACGACGACGAGGACGATCGAGGCGGCGACGGCGTCTTCCTCGCGATGAGGGGCACGAAGAGACGCGGGAAAAAGATTGATTGATTACACCCCGTCGGGTCGGCGCGACGGGGACGAGCGGGGACGGAGAGACTGACGGAGAGGTTTACACGACGGCGACGATAGGTTGGGGAGAGTTATGGGCGAGATAAGTCTCTGTGCGTCACGTTCGCGGTGGCGGTGAGCGGGGTGGTTGCGTACGCGGCGCATCAGACAAAGAAGGATGACATTCGGTTGTATTACGGCGTCATGCGAGACGTGTTCGGGGAAAAGAAGAAGAGACGAAGATCAGAGGCGAATAAGAAAAACTTGACGACGACGGGTGAGACGACGGGTGAGACGAGCGGCGATGTGTCGACGACGACGGCGACGACGGCGGCGACGGGTAAGCCACCGTTAGCTCGGGCGTCAGAGACGACTTTGTCTTCGGCGAGAAGACAAACCCTGGCGCGAGGGTCGACGAGGTCGGCGGCGGCGGTCGACGCCACGTTTTTGCGAAGATTACAAATGTTGATGAAGATTGTCGTCCCTTCTTGGCGGAGCGAGGAAGCCTTCTTGCTCTTCGTGCAGTCTGCGGCGTTGGTTTCGCGGTCGTACATTTCGCTTCGCATCGCCGAGACGGGCGGCGACGGTCTCAGGGCGGTGATGGAACGGGACTGGGTCGGTGGCACGGTCGTTTTGACAGACTTTTTCGTTTCTGGTGTCGCGGCGGCGGTCGTCAACTCGGCGCTCAAGTACTTGACGAATAGCATCACGACTTGCTTTCGGGAACGATTGACGCTGCACGTACACGACGCCTACCTCTCGCATCGCGCCTACTACAAGGCAGCGGTGCTGAGATACGGCGACTTGGACAACGCCGACCAGCGCGTGGCGGAAGATTTACATCAGTTTTGCTCCACCGTGAGCGACCTGTACGCGCGGACGTTTAAACCACTCTTGGATGTGATACTGAGCACGTCTCGAATGTCGCAAACGATGGGATACTCGGGCTTGTTTACGCTGTACGCGTACTTTGCTCTGTCTGGCGCCGTGGTTCGCGCTATTTCGCCGCCTTTCGGCGAATACATTGCGCAGACGCAAAAACGCGAGGGAGAGTTCCGACGAGCGCACTCGCGTCTGATTCAACACGCCGAAGAGGTGGCGTTTTTGGATGGCAGCGCGAGAGAAAAGGCTATTTTGAACAAGTCGTTGCACGAAGTGACGACGTGGAGCCACTTTTACTACTTTTTGCAGTTCAAGCAAGGAGTCATCGACCAGTACGCGCTCAAGTATTTCGCCTCCATGATTGGTTGGCCCGTCCTCGCCGTTCCGTTCATGTCTTCGGACTTGTCCACGAGCGAGATTGCGGCGCGATACAAGGAGAACGACACGCTCATTCGCAGCGCGAGCGGCTCCATAGGCGATTTGATGCTCGTGTACAAAAAACTCCAACGCTTGGCGGGATTCACCGCGCGAGTGACTGAGCTCATCGAGAGCGTCGACGCCGTGTCGCACGAGGCGAGCAACGTCGAGGTGACGAGCGAGGACGATGGGATTCACTTTAAAGATGTGACGGTGCACGCTCCAGATGGACGCCTCCTCGTCAAGGATTTGACGCTCAGCCTCAACCCGGGCGAGAGCGTCTTCATCACCGGAGCGAACGGAGCCGGTAAAACTTCTATATTTCGAGTGCTCGCCGGTTTGTGGCGAGCCACTTCGGGCACCGTGATTCGCCCGTCGCACGGCTTGGCCACGACTGAAGACGGCGACGCGGCGGTGTTTTACGTGCCGCAGCGACCGTACCTCGTGTCCGGAACGCTTCGTGACCAGGTCATGTACCCTCTCGAAGGAGATCCCGAACGCGACGACGAAATAGTGGAATGTCTGCAGCTCGCTAATCTGATGAAGGTGGTCGATTCGAGCGCGGCGGGCTTGAACAGGTCTGAGCACGACTGGACGGATGTTTTGAGCGGGGGCGAGAAGCAACGCATCGGTTTGGCTCGACTGTATTTCCATCGTCCAACCTTTGCAATTCTCGACGAATCGACGAGCGCAATCAATCCAGACGAAGAGGGGCTGCTCTACGCGCACATAGAAACTTTAGGCATCACCGCGTTTAGCATTGCTCATCGTATGGAGCTCAAGCGCTTCCACGCTTTGCATCTCCATCTCGCCGCCGACGGAACGGGCAGGTGGTCGATGAAAAATCTTCGTAGATCGAGTTGGAACTTAGAATCTCTCCCGGGCGCGGCGTCTCTGAGACGATCGTTCGATGGGGGCTACTCTTCTGAATGAAATAATTATGTAAATAACGACGATGACGATGATGAGAGAGTTCTATAATCTTCACTACACGGTTGACTTGGTTGACTACGCGACAATTTTAGATGATTTGATAGCCAACGAATCGACAACTTTTTCCATGTTGGCAACCGTCTCGAGAGCCGCCTTGTACATCGTCTCCGGCGCTGGATCGTCGTACACGATGAGACAGCCCGTGCCTTGATCCAAAATGCCCTCAAATTTACGATCTAAGATCATCTGCGACAGCTTCATCTCCACGTCTGGCACGGGGAGCTCAATGAGCGAGGCTACGTGCGCGATTTCGACGCGCGAAAACGGTTCGATGAGTCTCTTCAGGTTTTCCTCCATCAAAGAATCCTGGAGACTGCCCAAATGCGCCGCGATGATCGGATCGTCGCCCAACTGAGAGCTGTACCCGTGCAAAACACTTTGTAAATCCTTGAGCGAGCGCGCCTTGTACGCTTCGCTCACCGCCTTCATGGCGTCCAAAGCGCTCTCGCCTTGGTGCTGCAAACCTCCCTTTGACGAAATCAACGCCCCGACGTCGTCAGCCTGGCCACACATAATCTTGCACATGAGCATGTACTTGAGCGCCGTCACCGCGGTCGGTTTATCGTCCAAAGAGTTGAGCTGCTCAAAGGCTTCGAAAAAGTACGAGTACGCCGTCTTGTAATCTTTTTCGTCGGCGTGAAGAATACCACTCTGCATGTCGATTTGACACTGAACGCTGGGTGGGACGTATATCGCGTTCGCGTTCGTTCTCGCAGCCGTGAGAGACGCCTTGCTCTTTGGCAAGTTTCTAAGGGCGTAGTGAATCTTCGATTCCAAAAGGTGAATATCGACCAAGAGCAACTTGTCGTCCAGCTTCTTCACTTCTCTCGCCAACGACCCAACGACTCTCAAAGCTTCGGGGTAGTCTCGCATCTGCAGGTGAAGCGTCGCCAATCGCAGCTCGACGCGATGCCTGAGAAACGTCCGTCGCTCCCGGCGCGCCCAATCCACCTGTTCTCTACACAGTTCCACCTGAAGGGCGTCGTTGCCCGCGATCGTCCCCATGATTTCAATCAACGTGCGCACGATTTTCGCCGTCTTCGCCTTGGGTGCGTCCGCAAACATCGGTCTCAGCTCGGCAAAGAGCGTCGCGAACGCCCCGGCGTCGTCTCGAGACGCGTACGCCGCTCCCAGGGCTTCGATCGCAGCCTCCTTTGACTTGATCGTCGTTTGCGAAGACGTCGTCGTCGACCCATCGAACACGCGCGCCCGCAGTTCGGCGATCTCCGCGTCGCTCGCGCGTCGGCTTCCCGCCCCCTTCGTCGTCATCGTCGTCGTCGTCGTCGTCGTTCGTTCCGCGACGTCGCGACGGACTGACGTGCCGAGCGCGTCAATCTGTCGAGTCGCCTTCGATCTCGCGCGAACGAACGGACGGGCGGACGGACGGACGGACGGACGCGAACAGACTGACGAGATGCGTTTGATTGACTTTTTCGACACTTTATGGTGCGAGGTACCGGTGCGACGAATGTCATGAACATGTCGTCCACGTCGTCGGCGCGTCGCGTCGTCGGCGTCGGCGAACGTCCGACGGCGCGCGCGGTGAGAGGGAATAATCGAGGCGGTGGCGTCGCGCGTCGCGTCGCGTCGTCGGCGTCCGCGTCGTCGTCGTCGTCGTCGTCGTCGTCGTCCGACGCGAAGACGAACGGGCGAGGACGAGGAAAGCCTTGGGCGGTGGCGCTGGCGAACGTGTTCGACTGGGAAGACGTTCGGGCGGTCGACGCGGAGTTCCGAGAGAGCCGCGGGGAGGAAGACGACGGGGAAGAGGAGGGTGAAGAGTGCGTGACGCCCGCGGAAGCGTCGACGAGGGGTGAGGGGAAGTACGCGGCGCCGTCGAGAGGGTGTAAGGAGGAGTTTGTCGTCATAGACGGCGCAAACGTGGCGTGGTCCTTGGCGCAAAAGCTGAAGAGTCGGTTTAAAACGCCGTTGCGCGTGCCCATGTCGGCAGCGGTGTTGGCGGCGTTGAACTACGAGCCTTGGGAGTCGGCTGGGATTTCGACGCACGCCTTCATTCCGCGCGAGTACGTCGTCGGTTACGTCAACTCTGTGTGCGACGGCGGCTCGCTCGCCGCCGTAAACTCTGAAATCGTAGAGTACCTGGGTAAAGGAATGTGGTGCAACCGCAGACTGATGGATGAGGTGGAGAAAGGACGGCTCACCCTCGTCTCTCGCGAGGGTAAGGATGGTCGCGGCTTGCGCAAGGCGGATGATTTAAAAATTCTTCAAATCGCTAAAGAAGCGGACGCGTGGGTGTGCTCCAACGATAAATTTCGAGACCATCGACGGGAGCGAGGGATTGGTTTTAGCGGGGGAAAGGCGCTGAAAGAGTTTGCGCGTTTGCGTCGATTCGATCACAACTTTCTAATCGCCCCGGGTTTGGATGATCAAATGCTGGAAGCGACGCTCGCCGCGAGCGGATGGACGCCGAAAGTGGGCGCGAGTCATTTTCCTGATTACGACGGTCCGAGGCGTCGCGCGATTGAGCTCGACGCGGATGCGCCTCGCGCCTATCACGCCATGCCGCACAGCGTGTTACCAGTGTATTTTGAACCCTTACCGACGGATTCGATGAAGACTGCGCGGCGACATTTCCTCGAACGGCGGAACTGGAGCGTGGCGCGTTTGGACAATCACGACGACGCCGAAATTTAGCTTTTGCATGCAGTGAATAAGAGACTCTTCACGTTAGATGTAACTCCGTGAGCATGCAAGCCCGCACTCACCTCCTCGTTCTTCATCCATCTCATTGTAAGTATCATCAATCCATAGACACACCGAGGTCATAAAATTCGATGAAAAGCTTACTGGTTCGGCGTATCGTTTGTTCAGAGTTGTCCACGTTCCAAAATTGAGGACCATCTGGCGAATTGAACCCAGCCGTAGCTACTCGTTCTCTTGCCTCTTCGACGACGTCTTCGATTCGCGCACTTCCTGTAAACCAGCTTTTGGCAACCTCACAAAAGCGTCTAGCTGTAGCCTCTGCGTAACGTTTACCCGGTTGGTACTCCTGCAGCGTCAGCCATTCATTGAACTTGAGCATCAACTCGCGCACGTCTTCGCGCTCTTCGACGCTAGCTAGTTGCATCCTCTGCGCTTCCTTTTCACCCGTATGACTTAAGGTTTCTACACTTATTCTTCTTTTTGATACTTTTGCGTCTTGAAGGTCGTATGCAAATACGTTGATTCCTCTTCGAAATTCACTGTGTATGAGAGGCTTCTCACGCTGATCAGCTGCCATTTTATCTTCCAGTTGTCGATAAAACTGGCACAATCTCAATGTTGTCGGGTTCATCGCCACATCAATACAGAAGTTTTCGGGAACTTCATGTAGAGCAAATTCGTGCGACGGTCGATTGACCCTCTGACTTACTGCGTCTATCGTGAGGAATTTGGGAGCTGTCAAAATTCCATACTGAATTTTATACAGGGCATTGGGCTCATCTTTGGGTGTGAATGCAGCTGTCATGGCGCGTCGTGTCATTGAATAGCCAATCAGCACGCACCGAGTACATATTTGGCTGAGTGGTTCATCCTTTGCCAGAGAGACATTTTCAAATTTTCCAAGGCGGGCTTGCCTGGCCGTTTCGTTATAGATTGCCTCAAAAGATGCACCAGCGCTCATTTTCAGCCATTTCCCTGCGAAGAATACTCTCGGTTTGCCCACAAAGCACACAAACAATGTCTTTGCTGCGTCATGCGCATTGCCCCAACCGTTTACTATTCGTGTCACTTCCACAGCAAAATCGTCGACGCCTCCACTGACATTAACAGCTGTGTGGCACGATATAAATAACATCCCACGAAGCGTTACAGGTTCGACACGACTGTTCAAATCACGCGGTTGTAGTACCACACCGTCACACACATTTTTTTTATTGTAGAATCGCTCAAGCATCGTGTGTACAGCTGGCGAGTTCTTGAAAGATTCCAGAGGCATGTTACCATTACCGTGTAAAGCGCATCCTTCCTGAATCTTGAACTTGTGTATGCCAACGTATCCAGGTTTTGGAAACACAGAGAAAATGGGTGTTATCAGATCGTTGCGGAAGACACCAATCGGATTCAAAATGTATCCAGTCAACGTAGCGGAGCAAGCAATTATTTGTGTACGTGGGTGGATGTGTTCCTTGAAGTAATGAGAAGCAGCTGCAATGCGCTCTTTAATGGATTTTTGTCTCGCTTGTGCGCTACCAGGTACGACATGTGGTGCGTCTTCGTCGTCTTCGCCGCGATTTTCCAATGGGATGAAAGCTTGGTATGCGTCCGGATCCTCATTCTTAGGAACTTTCAATGAGTTGTGTCCTTTACCTTGCGTGAGCTCGTCGCACTCATCCACAAGAGTAAGAGTTAAATGGCCTCCCCTTCTTTCGCCATCAATGTAGCTCTTAATTTTCATCAGATCTGCCTTTGTGCCAAGAGCAGCCACGAAGATTTGTCCGGACTCTGAGCTGGGTATACCATGATCAATCGACGTCTTTTTTGCCAGAGTATGCTTGACATTGAACATCGAGTTGAAACCTGCCCGGCGGAGCTTTTGTACCATGTCAACAACAGGCGCAATCTTATTTGGCGCACATAAAATGACAACACGCATGCGAAGGATAAGCGCAGCGAGCGCTATCGAAAAAAGTGCTCCAGTTTTACCTTCGCGTTCACGCCCTTTGAGGATCGCTTGCTGTCCTGGCTCCTTTTTACTTTTGAAATCGAACAAGAGTTGTCCGATTCTTGAAATTTCCTTGCGTCTATACTCAAGACCTGCTTCTGAATCATCACCAAAAGCCAACTTAAAATTGTTATAAACTGTGCATTGCGCGGGTATAATACTCGCCGCTGTCTCGACCCAGATCTTGTACAGTTCATCCACATTTTGTGGTTCACGAACGTCGTTGATGTCCATCGTTCTAGCTGGTTGTGCTCGCGAACGGGGAATAACACGTGTCACAGTGACATCAGACGCCTCTGACGCGTTTGACATGTATTCATCGAGCGTGCTTTGACGATTTACTGAGACTCGACATTGACGAACTGTGCGTCGGTGTGGCGACGGTTCACGCGCCGAATATCTTCGCGTACCATTCCTCTCGGCGGCATCAACCAAAATCTCGCGCTCCATTCCGGGAATGTTACGTTCTTGGGCAAGTCTGCTCAGTTTGAGCATTTCTTCCTGCAGTTGACGCATCCTCTCTTGTATCTGTGAATCTGTGAGATTCACGTCTTGCGTCATGTTCTGCGCATGATTGTCCCTGATCGAGGGTTCCGCCTGTGTCGAGGCGACATCATCAAGAACAATCACTTCGTCGGATTCTGGTACTTGCGTGGACGAGCCACCAACTCTCTGTGCTTGCTCAACTTCTTCCAAAGATTGCGTCGGTTGAACTTCTTCGACCGACAAGCCCGATTGAGAAGATGATTCATCCCTCGCGACTGAATAGTACTCCGTCGATTCATCGGCAGAATCATAATCTTGTTCCATCTCAAAGTAGTCATCACCCCAGTCGTCTTCCGACAACGAAGCCGGTAGTTCAGATTGTTCCTCATCACGTCGAGCCAGCATGAGTTGCACGATTTCTTCGCGCAAACGCTCCACCTCCAAGTCGGTGATTGCATCGTTACGAACTTCGACACCACTTGGCGCATCATCGTCTCTCAACGCGCTGGTAGCGCCGACGCTCGCTCGCAGCGACGCCCGTCTATCTTCCTCTGCGGACTCCGCTGCAGAGCTCAGTTCGTCGACGTTGTCGTTCGCCCACATCTCTTCGTCAGCGAAGTCCATCCCCGAGCACGGAGACGAAAGGTTCCTCAAAGATTTGAGTTCGACCGAGAGCGCTACGTCGGCAACGAACGCGCGTCGATCACTGCGGGCGCGTCCATCACCGCGGGCTCCGGCAAGTTGCATCGTCCGAAACGACAATTCGAGGCACCCTCTTAAAACTAGGCACCCTCACGTTTCAAAATGTACTCGTACTCGTAGGCTGCGTTACTATGTGGGCTACATACTGTAGCTGGGACGCCCGAGTGAGTCTCGAACACTCCTCGAATTATTCTCACACGGATACCGAGATCACACGCATTTGGCTAGTCCCCCATATCGCAATCGAAATGCGTTGACATCGTTTTACATCGTCCATCGCGAGGCTGAGGAAACAGTTCTAAGGTGTATGATGTTATACGTCACCTGGTACTACTAAGTATAACGCTACTGCTAGAGTTGTTCCTAAGTGCTTTCGTTCAGCCAACTAGGCCTTAAATGACTGCTCCGCATCGCGTCACTCGCCAGCTTCGTTCTCACCGTTGTCAACGTCTTCCGTCTATTGGTTGTCGTCGGCGGAGCAGAAGAGGTCTTTTTCTGCGAGGACGACGATGACGATGACGCTACAGACGCAGACTTTTTCTTCGCAATCTTCTTCGACTTCAAGACGGGGGGTTCATCCTTATTGTCAGATGACGGTTTCGGAGCGGAGTTCCGACCACGACCAAAGATCCAGCGAAAGGCGGTAGCTGCTTTGCGTTCGGCATCCGTGATGCGCGTCAACCCGGCTGACTCACGTTCATCTTCCGTATCCTTGGTTGCCTTCTCGACGGCGTTGAA
>JACLAB010003311.1_pt1 | contig 18023 bp, 12 predicted proteins | sample 8027921 | NCBI WGS metagenome assembly JACLAB01 (sample SAMN15725117, study PRJNA655200) | protist metagenome | isolation source: fluorescence activated cell sorting (FACS) single amplified genomes of... | place: USA: West Boothbay Harbor, Gulf of Maine | collected 2000-07-19 | reverse complement strand
CGTGAGTTCGGGCATTTGAACCGTGCGCACTTGCTTCATCATGCCTTTGTAGAATTTTTCCTCATCCACGTCGCGGTTTTCATCCAACATTCCTCGTTCTTCCAACTCGCCGAGCGAACCTTTGCTACGTCTACGTCCACCGAATAAAATCTTCTTCGCCAACAACAGCCCTAACGCGCTCGCAGCGTACACCGCCGGTCGTGGCGCGTCGATCACGCTCTGTGGAATGGTCACTGGCACATCCAACGAAAGCGTGCCAATCTTCAACGTCGTCTTCCCATCCATCGGAGGCTTCAAGTTTTTCGAGCTTTTCTTGCCATCGTTTGCATTCTTCTTGGTATTTTTCTTCTCGTTCTTCCCCGCGGTGGTCTTATCGCCTCGACGCGCGGCGACGACCGCAATCGCGCGTCCTCCACCCTTGACAGACGACGACGACGACGACGACGACGACGACGTGGGCGTCTTTCCAAACGCCCGCACGCGCACGGCGTTGACGTGCATCGAGCTCAACATCGCGATGGTATACACAAACCTACACACGCGCGTGCGTGATTATGCCGCCTCGCCTCGTCGTCGTCGTCGTCGTCCTCGTCGCACGTCGATCGACCCAAGCGGCCAACGAGCTGCTGGTGGGATTTGGGATTTTTCAAATTTCCACGCGCGCCGTGGGGACGGCGAGGCGGGCGGGGGATGTTCGGACATTCGGCGTTTACTCGATCGCGTGTTATCGTAGTGGAGTACCTCGTAAGGCATTAAATGTAATGCTCGCGACATCACAGCGCCCGTGGTGGTTTTGTTTTTCGCGCGCGTTTGTCGTTTTCGTGGGTGTTTCGCGCCCGTCCGCGTGGTGCGCCCACCTGGGCGTTGGGCGTCCGGGCGTTGACGGCCACGGGGCCACACGACGACGCGAGGGCGTTGTGCGCGTGCGTGCGCGTGCGTGTCATCAGTCTAGATTGTGTTCACACCACGCGTATTTGACGCCACGCGATCGAGGGAGACGACGACGACGACGACGACGACGACGACGACGGAGGCAACGACCAGAGGCGGTGGTGCGGCGAGCAACGCGGATTGGCGGGGAAAACCTCGCGTGAATTACCGCGCGCGAGCGTCTGAGGATGACGGAAAGTTACCGCTCGGGGGTAAATATGACGCCTGTGTCGAATAAACGCGATTCTGCGATCGACACGAGTCCGTGTACGGTGCTGAGCCCGGGTTCGATCGCGAGCTCGATGCACGAGGACGATCGGATGGGCGATCGTGCGTTTGGCGACGGAGAGACCCCTCGATCGCCGACGATGACGCTTTCGATGGCGAAACAGGTGCCGAGTGAGAGTGAAAGTTTTGTTGAACTTAATCACGCGCGATTGATTCGACCTATAGCCCCGAGTGCAGAAAGCGATGGGTTGCAAAGGCGCGTGAGCGAACTACGAGTGGCTTTACAAACAGCTGAACAAGTGTTAGATAGAACGCAAAGTCGATTAGAACTCGCGGAAGGCGCGAGGCGAGCAGCAGAATCCGAATCGGCGACATTACGGGCGCGTGTTTGGTCACTTGAAGGATCCGAGGTACTCGCTGGAGGGGCTTTACACGATGGCTCAATCGACTCGCTGCGCGGACGGTTGCTTCAAGAGGCGACAGCTGAACTCGCGTACGCCTCGAAAGTGACGACAGCCGCCGATCACAAGGTTCAAGCGCTAACTCAAGACTGCAAAAAATTACAAGATACCATCGCGGCGCTTTCGGCGGCATCTGCTTCAGAAAATGAGACTCTGGCAATCGAACTTGAACAAGCACGAATGCGCATTCGCTCCGACGCTCGCGAGGTCGCCGCCCTCACCGAACGAGCGGCTCAGGCTGAAGTGAATTCAGTCAAGTGGAGAGAATCGAGCGAGATAGCGAATAGTGCAATTTCGCGATACCAAGTTGCGGAAAAAGACGCGTCAGAGGCAAAGGAAAAGCTAGCAGATACCATGCGCCATAACGAGTTTCTTCAAGGTCGCGTAAACGAATTACAAGCCATGAGTCGATCGGATCCGACGTCGCATTACGGACAAGAGTTACGACGCGTCCGCGAACAATTAGGAGCTGAAATTGCACGCCTGAATTCCGCCCTCAAGCAAGAACGAGCGAGTCGACAGTCGTTGGAGAGTCAGTTTTCGGGTGCAATGCGAATCGACGCCCCTGACGCGGCTCGCGGTTCGGCATCTGCGGGCTCTCACGAAGCTCTTGAACTAGAAAAGTCGAAGAATGCGGAGCTATTGCAAGAAATAGAGCAGTTAAAGGCACAGATCGCTCATAGAAAACAATCTTCAAACAAAGAGGATGATTGGTCAAACGCGCTTGGGCTTGAGAGCGAAGACGAGGACGAACCACGTCGTGAGTCAAGTCCGCGATCGACACCTACTCCGATGCGCGATGCGCTGTTGGAAGCTGCACGGCTGGAAGTATTAAAACTTGGTGAAATGAACCGTAAACTGATGCAGGCGAAGATGAATGCTGAAAAAGATAGTGTCTCAAAGCAAGAATTCGAGGCTGCGCTTGCTAGAAACAACGAAGCGTGGGCTACAAAGGTGGCGGCAGTTGAGTTGGAGGCTACGAAGATCAAAGAACAGCAATCTTTGCTGGAGTCTCAGAAACTGAGCTTGGAAAAAGAGTGTGAAGCGGCTAGACTGGAGTTGGATGATGTTCGAACGCAAATGGCAAACTCAACAGTCAACGGTGACGCCGCTAAAGCGCTTGCTGCACTTGAAGAGGAGCGAAAAGCCAAGGAGCAGATTGCGCGGCGTGTGGCCGATGCCGTTGAAGAAGCGAAAGCCGCGAAAGCTCAATTGGAGCATCTTCAGACAACTATGGCAACATCTCCGGGTGTTGATCAACAAAAAGGCAGCAGCAGTTGGCTGACGCTTTTGCCGCGAAGGCATTCGAGCCCGGGTATTCTGAACGAAAAAGATAATAGTTTGGCGTGTCTAGGGTCATGGGCGAGTTTAAATGCGCTTGATGAAGACGACGAAGACATGTGTCGTTTGGAGGATGAGGAAGTCAATGTTGATGCCCAAACCTTGGAGCGAGAAAAGTATTTGTCACGCGTGACAATGGAAGAACGTTCTAAAGCAATTCACGAGCGTTTGGGAGCTCGACGCACGAAACCACCACTAAGTCCATTGAAAGCTTCGCAAGAAGCGATGGAACGGTCTATTCGAGAAGGAAGATTGGCCATGGAAGCGATGCGTGCTTCTCGGACGTCGTTGGTACGCACGAGCATGTCTTCGCTGAAGAAGACTCTCTCAGACACCGCAGCAACAAAGCGCAACACATAGATCAAAAGTATGTATGTTCTACCCACGTATGTAACATTTATATTATACATTACTCTATAACTAGGAGCTAAATCGTTATTTTAGAACTCTACACCCGTCTCTGGAGCGATCAGTAACGTTCCAGCTCGCATCCCAAACGTATCCGCCACTTGCTCCTCGCGTTCTTTGCGATTCCACAAGTCTTCTAATCTTGGGCCTAAGTCTTTGATCTGCACCCATTTCGGGTCAAGTTGCATCTTAACCGTGCGTTCTATTTTGGGCGGAATATCTACTGGGATTTTTGTCAACTCTGGGTACGTTTTTTCGTGAAGAGGCATTGTGCGACTCACTTTGGCGGCGGCCACGGAGTTGATGTGCGCTTCGGTGAGACGTCTAATTTCCTCGGGATCAGTCACACCCAGAGTCGCCATGTGATCTAATAACTCTGCTTCTGGATCAAAATCATCATCAAACGATTTTTGGTTCTCTCGATCTTCCTCAGCTGGCCACAACTCTTCTTCGCGTCCGTCTTTCAAAATCACCTGTGGCGACATTGCGACAACATCCTCAGACACCACTTTCGGGCGCAATGGCGTGCCTTTGACCTTTAATGGGGGGCGTTCGCGACGCAATGCCGACAATTTTAGAGCTCCTTCAAAAATCTGTGGAGGAGTCTGAGGGGTGCAAACGAGCAATCTATCTGGACTTGACTGAAGGTACTCACACGTCAAACATGGCGAAAAAAGCGAATGTGACGCCACAGTGGACCAGTTTTTCGTCTCGAAAAGTTGTACCGTGCCTTTACCAATGGTTTCACTGACTTCTTGAGTGCCTAGCGCAAGAAACGATTCATCTGCGCTAAAGGACAAACAAGTGACAGCTAATCCTTTATTGTGGTCGAGAACCTTTTCGAGACGCGCCGATGAGTCGTCCTCGCTGATTCGCCACACATGCAAGCAACCATCTGAAGAACCAGAGACAATCGTGTACTCCGGCTGCCTCTGTGTCACTGCAAGCGTGATGACAGATTTCAAGTGCTCTGATGCGAGCCTGTGCATCATTTGTAATCGAGGGCCATCCGTTAAAATGTCCCAAATGCGCACTACACCATCCCGTCCCGCCGACACCAACGTCTTACTCCCTGAAAGCGCAACACAGCGCACCAGCCCATCGTGCGCGCTTTTCATACTCGCTACTTTTCTTCCATCATCGAGAGCCCACACTGACACGCTCCCATCTTCCGTCCCTGTGGCGGTGACATTTCCGTCGGCGCTGACTGTCAGGCTTGTCACCGCTCCGCTATGCTTTCCTAGCAAGTACACCAAGCTCGATTCATTCTCATTTTTAGGTAACGTAGTGAACAGCAGATTTTGCGACTCTGCTTGAACGACGAGTATAGCTCCGGGTTGACCCGGCACAAATGCAAATTGCCACCAAGGCCTCGACGTCGGCGTCGCCGCGCCATCTCTCGTAGTTTGAAACTGAAATCGTCGAACTTTGCTGTCTTTTTGCGTGAGACGAATCGTACGCAACACTCCTGAATGCTCCACCACAGCCACTAATGTAGGGTCGTTCGGATCCGCACGCCCGCAATCCAACAACTCTTCGTCCCTCAACGGTCGCACGTCATCTTCACCGAATGGTTCACCTCGCAAGCCAATCGCGTGACGCCCGCACGTGTCGTCGTCGTTGAGTGGTAACGCCACGAGCTTGAGTCTGGACATGTCTACCGCGCGTCAGAAATACACTGCAATCGTTCGCGGATCGGTCGTGCGCGTCCAACGACGCGTGCGTCGAGATTTGCCGTCAACACAGCGAGTGACAGTTCGCTTTTCAACGATTTAAACGCTCGACACGCTCTGCTCTGGAGTTCACGTCCTAGGCGAAGCGAACGGCACGTCGAGGCACGCGTGAAACGCCACACGGAACCGGCGAGCACTCGCACACGCGCGCACGTGACGACGAAGAACAGCACTGTCGAGCGCGATTGATTGCTACATCCCAATCACCGACGGACGTGCGTGGTCAGACGATAACGACCCGAGTCCAGGCATAGTAGAACATGAGCGCCACGGTCTCGACGACGATGCGCGCGAGATGTGGGGCGACGCTTCACGCGCGCGCAGTCAAACGTAGCTACAAACACGTTACGATCGGAACTCGTCCTCGAGACGCCGTCGTCGCGCGCGCCAATGCGCCTGATGGAACTTCACTCGAAGCGGTGTTGGAGGTGTGCTTTTAGAGCTCAAGCGCGTGGTCCGACGTCCCTGACCGAGTCTTCTTAAACCACGAACAGGTCGCTGTGCGCGCTGCACGAGAAGGAGGAGCTGTTATGTCCGAAAAAGTGGGCGCTGAGGTGATTAAGACCAAGGCGAACGCACGAGATCTGCTCACCGAGGTCGACGGCGAGGTGCAACGCATCATCGAACGTCACGTCGTCGAAGCTTTTCCAACGCACGGGTTTCTGGTGCGCACGAATAGATCCATCGTTTCATAACATTGGGCTAACCATAAGACTAGGGTGAAGAAAGCGTCGCTGCGGGCAAAGATGCGAGTGCAGATGCGCTTCGAGAGCTCTTGAACACAGGTATGCGCGCGTCAAAGCATGCTGACTCTGAATTAAATTAATTAAATTATTTGCATCAATAATTCGAATATTTGATGTCATGCATTAATTAGACTGACATATTTACACGGTAACAGGACCTGGTTGGCTATGGATTGTGGATCCAATCGATGGCACGACGAATTTCGTGCACGGAATGCCTTTGTCGGCGATTTCCATTGGCGTGGCGTATAAAGGGTAAGTATGAATAATTCACCTCGACTTGTTTGACGCTCAATGCATTGCGTACGCGCATTGAATGTAGCCACGATCGAATGCGTTGACTAACAAGATCATTCGTGACAGCGAACTGCAAGCAGCGGTCATATTAGATCCGTTTCGGAATGAGTGCTTCACCGCTACGCTCGGTGGTGGCGCACAATTAAATGGTGTTTCCATGAAGGTTGGAGAAGAACGAACGGCGTTGGAGGCTGTGGTCGTAACTGGATACGCGCCTACAGATGCGTCGACAGAAGTCATGCTCCGAGGAATGACAGGTAAATTTCATTGCGCGATCCGAGAGCGACGCATTTAATTATTTCGCGAATAATTGCTAACAATTAATTATTTCGCCATAAACAGCTTTGGCGAATTTACCCGTTCGTACGATTAGAATGCTGGGAAGTGCTGCAATTATGCTCGCCTGGGTGGCGTGCGGAAGGCTCACGGCGTACTTTGAAGCTGATCTGAACAGCTGGGACACTGCTGGTGGTGTTTTGTTGGTGAGCACCTTACTACAATTTAATCGTGTTCTGAATTAATTATTTCATGTTCTTAGATTCGAGAAGCTGGAGGGCAGGTGACAAACTTGATCGGAGACGAATACGGTGCGTTTTGTTCGCGAATCGCGTACTCGAATTCAACCATCGTCACCAGCAACCGATGTTTTCAATTAATTACTGACAATTAATTATATTCGATAGATTTAACGACACGGCCCATTCTTGCTAGCAACAAGGCTACACACGCCGAGCTCCTGAAGTGTTTGATGTCATCGTGACGAGAGCGAACATGTGTATTGTAATCAATGTCTATGTTACGTATATTATACATCACTAATCGAACTACTGCGGCGTCCTCGGCGTGTCTACTTGGTGGCGTGCTCACGCGATTTTGGCTTTGGCTCGCGGAGTCCTAGTCCTTCCAGGTCCTGCGTCGCATGATTCGCCCGTCCACGAAGCTGCGGGGGTAGAAGCGTGTTCACTTTACCCACGGATGTTGGATGCGATTGTCGCCCTTGGCGTGGGTTCAATATAGGCGTCGGCGCTGGTCGCTTACCACTCGGTCTCTGCGTCGCCGGCGCGGCGGCCTCCTTTGCGTACGCCGCTACGGTGCTCGCATCACCAGCGAATAAAGCTGATGCCGAAGGCAACTGCAGCGAGTTGATAGCACTTTCTACCTTTGGCGCCGCCGTCGTGCTCGGTCGTTCTTCCTCCGCCGTGCGTCCCGTGTTTTCGACAGCTTCGGGTGCGTCTCGTTCATTCTCCTCCGAGGACGAGTAGTCCAAGCCAAGTCCCGACATCTTCGTCGTCGTCGCGCGAGGTACACGTCGTCACAATCACACGTTTCTCGCGATATTTAGGCGCACAGCGCTCACAGCGCGCGCGGCACGACGCAAAGTGCGGTGGCAGAGTGGCGATTCTTCAGGGAGGAGTAACGACGTCACCTTTCTACGCGGTTGTCACAACCACACACGCGCGCGAGAGTGAGAACTCATGCTCACTCGAGCGGCGATGACGATGACGACGACGACGACTGCGTTATCCACGGCGAGTGGTGCACCGAGGTGCGCTTCAGTGCGCGCGCATGCGCACCGGGCCACACGAGCCGGAGCGATGGAGACTCGAGCGACGAGTGAAGCAGGAGGTGTCAAGCATGGCTGGAATACATCCAGACGAAGCGCGTTCATCGGTACCGGGGCGTCGGCCATGCTGCGCTCAATCGGTTTTACCACCGCCGCGGGTGCGAGCATGACTCCTGGTACGGCGTTCGCGTCAGCCAAGTCTGACCCGTACGCGGATGTGCTTAAAGAACCTGGCTTCCCAGACAAGTTTCCTTTTGGAGAGAAGGAAATGGCACGTTACGACGAAAGCTCAGACTTTATCTTTTACTCTCAACCTAGATTTGTCACGCATATTGACGATCAAGCGATTGAGGCGTTGACAAAGTACTACTCTCGAGCTTTTCCGGCGCCGAGCAACGATGTCGCGCTTCTCGACGTGTGCAGCAGTTGGATTTCTCACTACCCGACGGGTTACAAGGCTGGGAAGATTTCTGGCATCGGCATGAACGAAGACGAGTTGAAGAGAAACCCTATTCTGAACGACTATGCCGTTCGTGACTTGAACGAAGATCCGACCTTTCCTTACGATGACAATACGTTTGACGTGGTGACGAACGCAGTGAGCGTCGACTATTTGACTCGACCGCTTGAAGTCATGCGTGAAGTTAACCGCGTGCTCAAACCGGGTGGATTGGCGATCATGAGCTTTAGTAATAGATGCTTCCCCACGAAAGCGGTGTCTATCTGGACTGGCACTGGTGATTTGGATCACGTTTGGATTGTTGGCGCGTATTACCACTTTGCGGGCGGATTTGAGCCACCTTCGGCGGAGGACATTTCTCCCAATCCCGGAAAAAGCGACCCTATGTACGTCGTCATCGCGCGCAAACCGACGGCTTAGATACTTATACGATAGTTGTTTTGAATTCACGACTTAGATTGATATTCCATACTCCTTGACAAGTGACAATCACGCCAGCCGCGCTCGAAGAGCTGGATAAAACGTCGCCACTCTTCACTGCTACCCTCGCAACATTCACGAACGATGATGACTTCATCCATCGCTCAGACGCGCGTTAACGTCGTTGTAAGCCGTGCGCGCACGTCGTCGTCTTCCGCCGCTCGTGGTCGCTCTGCTCGCGTGTGCGTCGCTCAAGGTTTGTCGCGGGATGTCGAAGCCGTGGTGACGTTCACCCGCAACGCTGCGTTCGCTCTCGGTGTCGCGGCGGTGATGACCTCTGCCTCGCCTGCGATGGCTAAAGATGGTAAAAATGGTGTTTACTGGGTGTCTCCTCAGGACGGCGCTCAAGTCGAAGAGGAGTTTACGGCGAAGTTTGGTGTGAAGGGCTACGAGCTCGCTCCGGCGTCGGAAGGTTTACAAGAAGGCACGGGCCACCACCACATCGTGATCGATGGCACTTTCGTTGAGAAGGGACAGGCCATTCCTTTCGATGACACGCACTTGCACTACGGTAAGGCGCAAAAGGAAGGTACAATTAAGCTCTCACCAGGCCCTCACACGCTGACGCTGCAATTTGCCAACGCAAAGCACGAATCGTTTGGCCAAAAGTTTTCTAAAACCATTTCCGTGTGCGTGGGCGCCGAGCCATGCGCGCCGGCAAAGAAGTAAATATTCCTTGTTTCAAGTAGTGACCTATTATTTCGTTGAAAGATGATGCCTATTGTTTCATTATGCTATTGTGCTACTTGTGCTGTGCAGTGTTGTACATGTCACCGTGGCGCTTTTACCACGATCTCTACGCCTTACTACGATCCCTCATTGCGGTTGCCATGAGAGATGCCATTCCCGTTGCCGTCAACGCATACCTCAGCGGCAACATCCACCGCGGGAACGCTCCTTGGGCGGCATACTTTGTATCCACAGCGCACGCCGCGGCTAAACCGCTCGCCACCGTCGCGCACGCCGCTTGTTCAGGCATTAATAGCGCCGGCCACGCAATCAGGGACGGAATCACACTCCACGTATACCTCGCCCCCAACGCCCGTGGTGATAACGCTGGGTTACCGTATTTCGTACCCGCCAGCGACCAGTGCATGCCGCCTAAAAAACTTAAAATCACCGCGCCGTAAGCCACTTGCGCGTGCGCCGTGCGCTCGGCATTTAAGACGAATGGCACGCGGTAACGCATCGCGTACTCGCGCGCTTGGGGCGTGAGTGCCACGAAGGGCACCGCACCGAGCGGTCCGAGCACCCAAGGCGCGATCGTCGGCATCCCTCGCGCGCGTCGTGCGTCACACTCTCGGGTGCGGTTCATCTTTTCGTCTCGCGCTCGTTGGAGGTGTTGTGCGTCACAACGCGCGGCGCGAGAGACGCGCGCGGGCGTGCTCATGCAGTTCGAGTACATCGAACCTAAATCATCCGTCGTCATTCATGGCTTGCAAGGGCGTCCGGATTTAAACGCATCGCGCGGGGTCGTCGTGGAGTACGCAGCCGCGCGAGCGAGGTATCGCGTACGCGTGGACGGGACGAACGAAGAAGTGTATTTGAAGCCGGATAACGTGCGCAAGGTGAAAGATGAGGACAGATTGAAGGAGGAGGAGGTAGTTGTAGCGGCGTCGGCGGCAGGGGCGGCGGTAGGGGCAGCACCACCTACTGCTACTGCTACGGCTGAGGAGAAGCGTGGCAAAGACGCGTCAGACGACGGACGGGGACTGGCGACGGCGGTATCGACATCAGAAGCAGCTGGTGTAGATGGTGGTAATGATATTGCCTTGGAAGAAATCGTATTGAATCCTGATGCCGAAGCCGCGCCGATAGAAGAGATTAAAGATACAGAGACCTTATTGAAGGAGTTCTTCAAAGACGTATCAGACGCGACGCGAGACGCGGAAGTTGAGCGCATTTTATCATCATTCAAGCTCAATCCGTATGAGTTTTTGAACGTCAAGTTTGATTGCGAGTTGAAAGAGATCCCTCGTGCGTTTCGTAAGGCTTCTTTGCTTGTTCACCCTGATAAATGTAAACATAAAGACGCCAAGGCGGCATTCGATGCTCTCGGGCAGGCTCAAAAACTACTACTCGAGGAAGACTTCAAGCGGGCGATTGATTTCAACTTAACTCAGGCGAAAGAGTCTGTTCTGACAACATGGAGAAAAGAAGCTCGCGATGACGCGGTTTTGAGACTGAAATATCAAGGGAATAAGGAGGGCATGCTCGAGGACTTTATGAAAACAGATGAATTTCACGAGCGTTGGAAGTTTGAAGCACGCAAGTATATTGTCGATTTAGAATGGAGACGGCGAAAATTAGCCCTTCGAATCAAAGACGAAGAAAAACGCGTTACTGAAGAAGAAAAGAAGGAATTAGCGGAGCGAAAACGTGAGCACAAAGAACGCCGTGAATGGGAAAGTGAAGACCGCCGCGAGAAACGCGTCGGTGGCTGGCGGGACTTTATGAAAGACAACAGGGTCAAAAAAGCAAAATTTAGCGTACCTCTGAAAACAGAGGTCAAAGAAAAGGACAAAAAAGCGTTTGCTTTAGAAAAAGAACGCATTCAACGTCCAGACGAGGTCACAAAAGCGTTTCAATGACTAAATTTCTAAACATTTACCATTAAAATTCATCTACTCTTTCTTTGAATCGTTTGCTTCTTCGTTGTTATCGCTAGTATCATCAACAGACACCCAGCTCGATGTCGGATTTGATGTTTGTTTTACATTTTTGGCTTCTTCGACAGCCTCTTCTTCGTCTTGTATTTCCTTCTTCGCCGTGGGAGTAACTTGTGCAAACGCGTTACGCTGCGCCGCCGTCAAGCTTTCCTCTCCAACTGCCTTTGGCTTCTTTGTGATTTCAGCCGTACCAGGAGACACAGGAAGGTCTACAACCTTCAGATTAGGTGGCGGACTTGTGGATCGGCCTCGTTTACCGAGTTCCCCGTGAGTTGGGCCTGTGTCTACTTCGTCGCTAAAAACAGAGTTTGCCATGGGCTGGGGCACGAAACGTGACCCCTGGAAATGAAGGACGTTTGACGGACCTGGGGGACTGTGAATCGTATTTAACGGAGGTAAATGTTCCGTTGCGACCTCATCTCCTTGATCGTCATCGTGTTCAAAGTAGTCCTCCTCGTCCTTGCTCATCGACGAATCACGTCTCATGCGCTGCTCACTGAGCGCCTGCGCGGCGGCGATTTCTCGACCGCCGTATCCCTGAATGGGCGCGCCTGACGCTGGACCTGCGGCGCCCGTGTTACTCATAACTTGCTGGTATCTCAGCTTAAGTAGTCTGAACGTGTCAACATAATACACCTCTTCAAAGTACGCCTCGTACGTAGTGACGAGATGCTGTATCAAGTTGCGAACATTTTCGCGACGCACAAAGTCGATCAACTCCAACACCGCACTATTTAACAAGTTGTATCGATCGCCATTCGTCTTGAACACCTTCATCACAGGCGCAAATGCGTTAATCTTGATCAAGTACCTATTGTAAAACTCGTCCTTCAAATGAACGCACGCACGCAAAAATCGAATAGCCGAAACGACCACGTACTTTTCCTTGCGTTCGGTTAACTGCAACACGTGCTGGAGCACATGATTGCGCAAGATGTAGTACTTAATTCTGTATGCATGATGCTGGACGAAGAAAATGAGCAGATCGATAATTTTTGTCAACGCCCACGCGGGTACAGTGTTTTTATTTGCTTCCTCACCCACGCCGACGTTTTCCTTGCCCAAAGCGACTCGACTCACCACCGATGCCATGTGTTCTTCATAGAAGATATTAAGTAACGCATCTTTTTCTGGAGACTGATTATTCATCGTCTCAGGATCCATCAGGAATAAGAGAATTTCCAAATAGGTTGCCTGGATACCATCGCTGCCGACGAGAAACAAGCGCACGAGTTCGGAGAGCATCTTGTTTGGCGCGTCATCTTGCTGTTGTTTGACCAAAAAATCTCGAAGCACTGCTGGATCATTCTGTAAGCTCGACATGATGACGTCAGCGGCTTTCAGCTGAGAATATTCATCACCATATGTGAGAATATCAGTCAACACATCAAATAACCCGTGCTGTTGCAGAGACGCAAACACCGCTAAGCGGTTGTGGTTCTGTAAATGTCTCGCCAACGTACAGAGTTCTTGTACAAAGGAAACGAGGTCGTTCCAATCTTCGTCTCCCGGCTTGGCACCTTTCAATCGACGCATTAATTCTGGGAAAAAGTGAGCGTCGCGATGCAAAGACTGTACAACTTCTACGTTGTTGTACATCATCATCGACGTTAGCATGCTAAAGGCTGCGTCGTCCAACACGCGTGGCAAAATCACATCCTTCAAATATCCCAAACGACACGTTTGATGGATCTTTTCTCTAATCGCAGCGTTAGAAATCTCTACAACCTCTTTGAACTTGATTTTGTCGCGCAAAAACTCTCTGTGACTCGTCCGTTCGACTTGTTCGGGGTCGTACTCTAGGACGCCGACAAAGTCAAATACAAACTCTTCGCTAAGCAGTGTTTCGTAGAGATCCACATCGTTCAGCATGACAAGCCCTCTGAACAATTTATTAAGCAAGTGCAGACTTTCCATGTCCTCTAAGTCCTCGCATTTTGTGAAAACGTCCAAAAGATTTTTGATGTAATCTTTTGTTTTCAAGATTACCTTTGGGATACTCTCCCGCGTGAATAGCGACGTTTCAGTGACGAGCTTAACAAGCTCAGGTAAGTTTGCAATATCCGGCGCTGGGAGTTCAATTTCCACTTGGCGCATTCCCAAGTACGTCGCTCCTTGTTCACCACCAATCATTTGCCGTTCGTTCTTGTTAAATGAGAAATGCATTTCCGAAGAAACGCCTCCGTACTCCATGGCTGAAGCGACGTTTTGCACGTCGCCGTCTTCGCCCAACGCCCCTCCGCCAGACTGTTGCAAGTACTGTCTCTGAACCGACTTGATTTGCTCCCAAATAAAATTACACCCGCAACCCTCTTGAAAACTCAAAGCAATGTCCGTGTTCAACTCGTTATCGACCCATGAGATGATGGTCTCCTCTTCTTGCCTCGAATACAAGTCGATCTGCGGGCTGACGCGATGAATCAGAAGCGGTTCTTGGTCTTCTTCGGAGACCACGACGAGACCGATCGAGCTCGATTGCTGTATGATTATCACGACACACGACAACATCGCAAATATCGGTTAGTCTTTCGTTGCTTTACTCCTACGTGGGGCAAAGAGCGCAGTCATTTATTCACGCGTCAGCGTACCTCGATGTATTCGCACGAAGCGAACCCGGTGCCTTTATCATCCCAATGGCCGCGATCGTTCAACCGGTACACCTTTACACGAGCCATACCACTAAATTTATTATTGTTCACGTCGTTATCGTCATCGTCGTCGTCGTCGTCATCCTCTTCTTCCGACGTCGTCGCCGCGTTCTGCCCTTCTGCGCGCTCTACCAAGGATGCTTCGGCGTCGTCACGGTCGACGACGACGTCGTCATCATTAATGACCGCGAGTGGTTCTTCGCCATCATCCATCGCCGTATCCATCGTCATCGTCGTTTACGCTACCTATGTATGTATAAACAACGGACGCCCCGAATGAATGAACGAATGAGTGGCGAGAATTCTAATTCAAATGTCCTGCACGACTGCGCCGTCGGTCGACGGGGATTGACGGGCGATGACACCACCCACGCACTGCCAGCGCGGCGCGTCTCGTGTGTATACGACTATGTGTGTGGTGCTCACCACGGCCACGCACGATGAGCGCGCGCACGCGTGCGTGTGACGCGGACACCCACCGGTGGGTGCGCGCGCCATCGCCCGCGCGTGCCGTGTGATGCCCAAACACAGATAAAAACCAAAATCGGACACACGACACGTATGTTGCGTACTTTTAATCGAATCCCATGCACAGAATACCATTGAAGCAGCGAAGCACAGGCACGCCCAAGGCGCCATGGACGCGGACGCTCGCGCGCGCAGACGCACCGAACACGCCGCAAAAGCAATCGCACGCGCACGCGACGGGCGAGACCTCGCGCGAGACGCATCGGAAACGCGGTAAAAGTCAACAAAAAGTAAAACGTGACACCTGTGGGATTTGAACCCACGCCCTTGCGGACCGGAATGTTCGCCGTGTGGTGTAAGAATCATTTTCATTTTTCTCGGACACACGCTTCATACTGAAGCGCATTCAGCCTAAATCCGGCGCCTTAGACCACTCGGCCAAAGTGTCTTATAGTCTTGCGTCGTCCACAGTGCGGTGTGTTTCCCCCAAAGTGGCGATGCATATTTATCGAACCACAGTCCCACGTTCTTGGGACGTGAACCGAGACGCGAAGTTCGGCGTGTTGCGCTTATGACCGTCGCACGAATGCCAATGGGCGTAGGAGGACGGACAGAGCGCGCAGGGAGGCTGACGACGACGAGACCACGGCACTGGGATATGGTATGCACTAGAAGTTGTAATAGTATAAACAAGCTATTGTAGAGAGGCTACGTGCGCGAGGGTACATGAAGAGCGCCTAAATCATGGAAGTTGTTGACTCGTCGACGCCAACGTCGAAGACGCCGCGGCTTCGCTGCGTCGGTCGGGACACAAAAGCTTTTGGTCAGTAGTTTCACTCGCAGCGGACAAAAACACGAAATCGTCGTCGTCGTAGATTAATCGTACCTCGCAGCAGCTTTCTTCAACACGTCTTCAACGTCACTAATATGTTTTCGTTGCTTCTGTTTAGGAGTAAGAGACACGCGCGAGGTGAGTCCAACGAGGACACCCATGGGCGTGGCGGTCGTCGTTGAAAGCCGTCTTTACGCGCACGTACCGCAGAGTTGCGCTGTCGCGTTTGAGACATTTTGAAGAAACGATGCGTCTTCCATATGATGCCACCTAATTTTGCGCGTTTCACGTCACGTGCGCCCGCATTCGTCAGTACCAAAGTCGCTCGTGAAGGCTCGAATCCATGGTCGTGACCACCAACGCCAAGACAAACAAAACGCAGCCGTGTCGAACGCACCTCGAGCGAACGGGCCTTTCTTTACCGCCATGAGAAACGCGGATGAAAGCACCATGGTGACGCCGCGCTCACCGCGTGCCGCGGTCGACTGTGAGGTTCGACGACGATCGAATAAGCATCGCCATGTGAGTTTCGCCAAGGGTCGCTAGGGTATATACAAGGCCAAGCCTCGCGGCACTGTGCGACGCGTTCGAGGAGAATACGACCTCGATTGGGGGTTTTGCGTGCACGTGAACGGCGGTAATCATGTTTTCGACGTTCTCGTCGTCGCCGGCGATGTCAGTCGCGTCGTCCGTACGCGGCAGCGTCGATAGACGTTGCGCGCGCACACCATGCGCGCGATGGTGTGGTGTTGGGCGCGCGCCGCGCGTCAAAAGCAGCATTAGCAGCAGCGCGAATGGGGGAGAATCATCATCATCATCATTCGAACCGTATTCATTCTTCAACTTGGCCACGGCGGAGTTCCCATCGACGTGGCGAGAGCCACGAACCAAGGTCAAGTACACAGATTCGGCGCTCGACTTGGCCATCATGGCGTGGTTCATGCGTAAGATTGGCATGGCGATAAACGCACCGCCACCCGGTAAGGTGTCGTACGAAGAATTCATTGCGCTTTGTTTCTTGCAAATGAAGGGACGGGACGCGGTGGGTATGGGTGATGTCACGTCTGGAGTAATTCGTTCGCTCGTTCCGCCCGGCGGCAACGCCGCGTTCAAAGCGCTGTTTCCTTTGAACAAGTTTTCCTGCGAGCTCAACGCGAGCATCACGAAAATCGTCTTTGCATGGATGGTTGGACCGATGGAAGTCGAGCAAACGACGGAGAACGATCTGGGTATGGAAATGGCATCCAAGGTACATATTAAAAAATGCCGCTGGCTTCAAGAGAGCGGGTGCACGGCGATGTGCGTAAACATGTGCAAGTGCGCGACGCAAGAGGTATTTACGAATGATTTCGGGTTGCCATTAACAATCAAGCCGAATTTCGAAGACAAAAGTTGCGACTTTTACTTTGGCCTCACGCCTCCCCCGATTGAGAAAGATGAGGCGTTATTATTTGGATGTAACGCTGCGTGCGCGACGGCGGCGTCGCCCGGCGTCACCGACACACCGTGTCACAAGTTGAGACCGTACGAGGGACCGCCGGTATAAGAGTAGGAGTAGTAGTCGCATAAACACGACTTGTATAGCTTGCTGTATAATAAATATAAGAAAGAATTGGTTGATATTGTTATTAATTGGTGGTGGAAAGGAAATGTACATGGTGTGGCGTTTGATGCGTGGAAAGCGTGCGCAGCATCTATTTACAGCAGTTGGCGAATGTATGATTGATTTCTCACCATCTCACATGCGTTGTTGCCGTCATTAATGGTGGTTACAGACAACAGGGGTGGCGGTGCCAGCGGTCGGCACAGAAGGATGGACTTTGAACTCACGCGCTCGACACGGTGGACGCCAATAGGCGTTCGGCGCGAGCGACGAGATCGGGAAGCTCCAACGACGTGGCTACTTGCAACACCGATTCGCAAAACGGAGTGTTGATGTAGTCACGCACTTTCTGCGTCAGCACCTTCCATCGACGAAGAATTTGTCCCAAGGTACGACCGGCAACGAGTTCCGACCAATTGACGTCATCCGCCGTGCGCGGCTTTTGGCGAATGATATTCTTCACCATGATCTCATCCTCACCAGCCGCCCATTGACCAGCGCTGATCATGGGCGGGGCGATTTGATACCATCGCTGTAAGCACGCTTGTTCGTTTCTCGTGCCGAGTTTCTCGGAAATCGTCACCCAGTTGATGTTGTCCAAAAGCGGCAAGTGCTCGTTGCCTTCGCCCGGGCCAGAGCCCGGGGCGTCGCCGCGTTGCTTGAAGAATTCTTGAACGAGCGCAACCATCTTTTCGGTTTCTTCAACAGACCATCGACCAGAATTACGCTTGTCGCCACCCTTTGCGAGGCGCCACTTATCGCGGCACGCCGATGCGGGTCGTCCAATCAACTCTGAAATCTTGCTCCATTGCTTCCCGAGACGCTCTTGATGCTTGAGCAACGCCTCGGTTTCCTCCTTGCTCCATTTCCCCGTCGCACCCTTCTTATCCATGTTGCGTAAAATCCAGCCATAGATTTGCTTTGCGTTGCGCGTTTGCATGCCTTGGGCGACTTCAATAAAAGCCCGTCGCTCCGAACGAGGAAGGCGCGCGCCCCTCCCGCCCTGCTTTTTCCGGCGATTGAAGAGAAATTCATAGTCACCCTTGTTGAACTCCTCGAGTAAACCGTGTTCGCTCGCCCATCGCTTAATGCTCGCCTTCATCACGGTGACTTCTTCCGTAGACCACGGTCCAAATCGCTGATTCGGAAACTTCA
>JACLAB010014101.1_pt1 | contig 18076 bp, 11 predicted proteins | sample 8027921 | NCBI WGS metagenome assembly JACLAB01 (sample SAMN15725117, study PRJNA655200) | protist metagenome | isolation source: fluorescence activated cell sorting (FACS) single amplified genomes of... | place: USA: West Boothbay Harbor, Gulf of Maine | collected 2000-07-19 | reverse complement strand
AAAGGGACACGTTTAATGTGGATGTTGAAGATGACGGAACTTTACCCGGCGTAACCGCGCCTAAAGTCTCGACCGTTCTCGCTACTCTGCTCGCAAATTTAGTCGCGAGAAGCGAAAAACTTTCAGACGACGAACACAAAGTTGAGTTTCTCGCGAGAGTGCCTGCGCTTCTGGTCGAGAAGTTTCGCGACGCCGTCGATGACAAGGCGAACGAAGTCGAACACGATTTGTTTTCTGAAAACATGGACGTTGTCACGCGCGCGGTGATTCGAATTGGAGCGTGCATCGCGGCGTCGTTGAAGATTGAGGAAACTTTGAGCGAACTTTCCGAGTTGCCGTTTTTAGTCGACCTGGTAAGAGGGTACAAAAGAGACGACGACAACGAGGATGACAACGAAGACGATAACATCGAAGGCGTTTTTGACGACGAATGCAAGATGTTCAAAGACTTGCGAGAGGTATGGATTGATCGCTTAGCGAACGTCGCGGTGGGTAAATCGTGCGACGCTTTGGATGGGTACAGATCCTACGCTTCCGCCTTGCGCTTTACGAAATGCGGCGTCGGCGTTAAAAACGACGACGATGATCGAGAAAACACTTCGCCTCCTGCGTCTCCATCTTCTCAGTTTCCGACCAAAGCGAGTCATCTCCTTTTAGTCGGTCTTCCCGCTCTTCGCGCGTGGCTCGCGCTTCTCCACAGATCTCTCGATTCTCGAGCGTTCCAACGCGTTTGGCGAAAAATCTGCACGTCAGTTTCCAAGCGCTGTTTCTCGGACGATATCGTTCGCTACCTCCTCGAAAAGCAAAAGAAAGAAATGTCCGAGGAAGGCATAAACCAGTTCGCGATTGATGTGGACACGTACGTGGCCACTTTTGTTCCGTATTCTACGAATAGAAAAGCAGTCGCTCTGGCGATCGACCGGCGCGTTCGAGACTTCTTGAGCGGCAAAGTTTAACAATAATAACACAATAATACGAGTAACTTAACTCTCTCTCTCTCTCTCTCTCTCTCTCTCTACTAATCATTTTTAATACAACAAAAGCTACGTACGTTATCACAACCCTCTTCTCCTATCTGGATCTTCCACGATTAACTCGTCCACTCCCCAATCTTCCCAACTCCCGTCCGGCATGAACCTTCTCACCGTAAACGGCACTCGTTTCTCCCTCAATTCCTTATTCGCAATGTCCAGTGGGTCCGTCTCGCCTTCCAATTGCACTAAAACCGGCGCGTTCATGCTTATTTGCAGCGCCCTCGTGCCTAAAATTCTCGCGCGTTCGTATTTCGTCATGTACGGTGTCGTCGTTCGTTGGTCTTTCGGGACCGCTTTCCCTCTTTTCCCTCCTCCTTCTCGCGCACCCAACGATGATGATCGATCCCCGGAGGCGATGATGTTGTCCCCGTCCACATCCATCCCTTCGTCCTCCTCGTTCCCTCCTTCTTCGTTGTTGTTGATCATCTCCGGTTCTGCTTCTTCTCCGCCTCCCTCGTACTCTTCATCTTCGTCCATGGTATTCTTTTATCACTTAAGCTTCGTATTCTCGTCGTCTCGCCTTTGTGTGTTCTTTTCGCGCGGAGTAGACAAAGCGTCGAATGTATTTAAGCCGCAATTTCAACAGACCATCTTCACCCCCGTTTTCGAGCGCAAGAGGCAAAAAAACAAAAAAGAGCTGTCGAGAGGAAATTTTTCTCAAAAACAACAAAAAAAACAACAGAATTGAAAAATATTTGTGATTAAACAACTTCGCAAACGTTATCATATATACGCGCGCACGGAAGACGCACGCGCGACAAAAACACGCGCGTGTGGTAGTGGTAATTTCGGTTTGAATAATCCTTCTTTTTTTTTCTCTCTGTTGAGAGGTTTCTGTCGTTTGGGTTTTAGAGTAGGATTTTCTCATCAGTTGGGAGAAAAACAAAATCCAAAAATGTCTTTCTCGAAACTGACGAAAACGATGTACAAATCCATGCTCGGGAGTTTTATATCCGCGGCGAAAAGACCACCGTCGACGATTCCAGCGGTAGTTACGATCGCCGATTTCAGTCGGTGTCTCGTGGAAAAGGAGGAGGAGGAGGAGGAGAAAAAGAAATGGAAGTCGTTCTCGGACGCGGATTTTGGAGGCCGAAGTCGAGCAACTCTGACGACGACGAAGAAGGAAAAGAGGAACCACGTGAACGAGAACAACTTTGATGATATTGGTGGTTATGGCAGCGTCGTGTTCGAGGGAAACTTGGATTCATCGGTGCCGCAATTGAGAGACGAGAAGATGCGAGAGATTCGGAGCTTGAAACGGTCCGGGTTCGCCGGTTTTGGATGGAACGACGTGAAGGCGCGACTGACGAAAACGTCGAGAGAGAGGAAGGATGACGAAAGCGAAGAACAAGAACGAGAAGAAGAAGAGGACGTAGATTTGGAGTATTTTTCGCACGTGCGGTTTACGATGAGAAACTACGACGGCAGAGCGTACGTGTGCTCGATAAAAACCGAGAGAGACGCGTTCGGGAACGGAGAACACGATTTGTGGCAGGCGTTTTTACTCGCGCCGAAAACGACGACGGGCGAAGAAAGTAGTAGCGGTCGTACGAACTGGACCGAACTCACCGTCCCGCTCGATCAGTTCATGAAAACCTACAAAGGAGGCGTGGTGGAGTCGCAAACAATCGGTGGTAAAGACAGTTTACGACGACGAGGGAACATGCGATCGATTGGTATCGCCTGCGGCGGTTTAGAGTTCGGCAAAGGCGACATGGACGGCGCGTTTCGATTGGAGGTGAAGAAAATCGAGTTGTTGGACGAAGAGAGAGCGGGGGCGCTTTGAAGACGGAGAAAAAAACGCAGCACCTCAAATAATAGAACTAGATAGATGGAGTAGTGTTCATAATAGAGTAGTCTTTCGGAGCGATGTAAAGTACGAAGTGATCAAGTAAATACGATGACCCGGATGAAATACGATGCTAACAGTGTATTCGCTTTCCTTCTCTCCTTATAAAAAATGCCTCCGCTTTCTGAAACGATGACGAATTCAAACTTACAAAAAATGGATATCAAAGACGAGGAGTTGAACTCCATCCTCGACGGATTGTGCAAGATGTTCGAGGAGAAGCACAAACGACCGCCGACGGAGGACGAGATTAAGATTTGGATTTCTCAGTTGAAGGATGCGAGCACGGACTAATAAACGGAGCTCGGGGAAAAATTCAAAATTCGAAACACACACACAAGAACACAAATCACATCACACACGAGAGAGAACGAAAGAGAAGAGGGTTTGAACAACGTTCGTTCGCGACAAAAGAGCGCTCTTTTGGAGTGGACTTAAAAACGATAGTTGCTGCTCTGAGTGATTAGGATGCGCGTCGTCTCTGTAAAAACTGTCCACTATTTATACATAACAAACAATAATTCAAAATCTCACTTTCTTCACGTTTTAGTAGCAAAGCGACAAGAACGGATACGGGCGCACAAATTTTGCACACGTTTAAAGTCGCGGAGGGATGCAGCGAATAGCTCGCGTCTTGTATTACAGCTTTTTGTTTTATGATTAATTTTTCTCTCTTTAAAGCGGGCTTTCCAATTCCAACGACTTATCGCCTTCGTCTTCTTCTGGTCTCGTTTTCAAACCCATCGGCGTGATTTCCACGTTATCTCGGTCGATTCGGTTGATATTTTTTGGCGGTTTAAACTGAGGCGTGGATTGACCGATATCGTCGAAGCGAATCTGCGGGTTGGTCGCCATCGAACGCGTGAGTTTTCTGTCGGCCAAAACCGTATTACCGTTGGGTGTCGTTCGCAACGCATTCGGAGGCGGCGGCGAGGGTGGGAGTGGTGGTTGTGGCGACTTTGCTTCACCGTTCACCGGCGCTGCTACTGCGTTGGTACTTTGTCCTCCACCTATCTTCGGCGTCGGAATTTTCTTCAAACCGGGAGCTGATATATCTTTTCCTTTCGACAACTTATCGCTCGATCCATTTCTATTGTTATTCGTATTGTTCTTATTCTTGTTGTTCTTCTTATTATTATTATCTGTCTTCTCGTAAAACTTGTCCGTGTCTTCGATGCCTGGCTTGCACAACCTCTCTAAAACGAAAAAGTTACTCTTGTTCGACAAATTCCTCTTTAACTTCTCTTTACTCACAAACTCAAAGTCGCGAAAATCAAACCCGGGTCCGACGCCTTCGCCTAAAAGCGCAAAGTCAAAACTTTTCGTCTTCTCTAAAGTCGCCGCTTTGAAATAATTTCCAGGCACAACGACTTGTGGTTTATCGCCCTTACTCAAATTTGAACCTAATCGTTCCACGTAATACTCTCCCGTGGATGGATTGACGATGTGATACAGCACCGTACACCCGTAGTGAAAATAATGCACGTGGTCGCTCTTGTTACACACCAATCCTTGGTAATCCTCAATCAAATAGTAAATAGACGTCATCGTGTTCCTCGCATTCCCTCCGGACGTTTTCACCAAATCTCCGTTCGAATCTGTTTTCCCTCGACTCGCCATCGGCGTCGCCCCAGACCTGTGGGTTTCTCTGAAATAGCCACCTTCCGGGTGCGGAATCAAATCCAACGCTTTGACACAGTCCTTTTTTTTCAAATTTCCCGACGAAATGTGAGACGACGATTTTTTGTACGCGAAATACCACACCATCATCGCGGACGACGCCGAAAGAGCCGCCGCGCCAACAACCACGAGCGCGTTGTTGTTGGCGTTTTTATCCTCATCAGAGCGGGAGAAAAGCTTTCCTAAGCCTCCTTTCTCGCGCATCAAAGTCGCTAACAGAGTTTGCGTCAAACCACCCGCTGTCGTGGGTGTTCCTCCTTCCATTTTTTTTGTCTCTTTTTTCTCCCTTTTTTTGTGAGAGCGCAGCTTTTTTTTCTGAGGAGAGGCTGCGTACAAATTTTATTTCATTTAAATTCATCAAACTCTCTTTATTTAAACTCAGAATCCTTTCTTCTTCTTTGGTGGTGGTGGTGTGTTGTCGTCGCGAATCGATCGAGAGAAGAAGAACGCGCGACAGACATTCTCTGCGACGTCGCGAGCGAGCGCTTTCGGAGGCGAGCGTTCAGAGAGGAAACGACGAAAGGTTGAGAGAGAAACTTTGTTCGTTTTTAAAAAATTTGTGTTTTGTTTTCCCCGGGAAATCCCATTCCCGAGAGATTGAACTCGTTTCTGAGAGGTTTTCCGATTTAAACTCGCGCTCGCGCTCTCTCTCTCTCTCTGAAGCGCGCGCGCGCGAAAGAACAATCGCATCGAACGAACGAACGAACGAACGAAAACGCGACGATGATGAAAGCGACGACGGAAACGAAAACAACGAAACCCTCGTCGTTCACGTTGGACGACTTGATGCTCGGCCGAGTGCACCTCTCGAAGGGAGAGAACGACGAGGAGGAAGAGGAAGAGGAGCACAGGGAAATCGTCTTCTCGTATCCTCTCCTCTTTCGAAAGAAAAAGAAACAGAAGAAAGAGAGTGGGTTAACGAGGCAACGTGAAAAGCATTTGGAGGAAGAGGAGGAGGAATTTTTGGCAAAAAACTCCTCGCCTCGCGAGAAAGAAGGTGCACAAAATATGACGGAGCTGCTCCTCGACGCGCGACGAAGAGATGATCGATTCGAGCAGCAACGCGAGATGCAGATGCAAATGCAAAGAGAACACGTGGAGAAGATGGTTACAGGGTTTCCGTACGCGAAGAAGCATCAACAAGAACAGCATCATCGTCATCATCGTCGTCAACGAGAGCAAGAACAAGAACAACAACGCGCGTCGCCGAGGCGCGACACCGGAAACGCACCACATGAACAACAACAAGAAGAACAAAACGCATTAACAAGCCCACCGCGAAGGATCACGTTGCAGCCGTCGCCGCTGAAAGCGTCGAATCAACGCCCAGAGGCGTCGCCGGGGATGCGAGCGCTCGGTTTGTCGCCGTCACCGGTGAAGCAAATAGAAAATAACAAAAACGATAGAAATAGACAGCAGCAGGAAATAGAAGACGACGAGACGATGAAGGAGACGTTAGAGTACAGAGGTGGGTACGTGGACGCGCATCCGAAAATAGAGAAGCCACCGTCGCCGCCGAGAGGATTCTTTCGGAAAATAGACTCGGTCGCTTCGGATGAAAAGCAGCAACGACGACAACAACAACAAAACGACGAAGACGACGTCTACATCGAACCGAGAGGCGCGCATAGACGAAAGTCACCATCCGGTGGCGTTCGCGCATCTGAGTCGACGATGACGATTGATGTACCGTCAAAGAAGAACGGTGCTCGAAAAGGACGTCGCGAATCCGAGGAGCTGCGATTGGAGGCTTCAAAAATTTTAGGCATCACACCGCCGCCGTCTCAAAAGTATGGAGGACATCATCCTAGAGCCATCGTGGCAACGCTCGTCTCGAACAACGATTATCAGTACCGGTTAGACGAGAGTAGCGATTTCGAAGATGGGCGTCGTCGGTCTTCTCGAGCGAACAAAAATTTCCCGGCGAGGCCGTACTGGGAAACGAACACCGCGAGGTACGAAGAGAAACGAAAGTTACAAGAACAATCGTTCGATATGGACGGCGATGGAAGCAACGACAATTGGATCGGTGGATTAACCGACGAACGAAGCGAAAAGATGTATTACAAGAGAGTTGCGTATGCGAACGGAAATGGAAGCGTGAACGGACAACAGCCACCGAGAAGAAAGAAACGCGGTCGGCCGCCGGGAACGAAAAATCCTCCCAATGCCAAAAAAACGGGACCAAAGACGAAGAAGACAGTCAGCGCGAATAACTCGGAAGACGACGACGACGGTGACTATCGCTCCGGAGAGGAGAAACCGAAGAAAAAACGCGGTCGACCGGTTGGTTGGCGCAAGTACGCGCAGCAAGATACGCAGGAACACCAACAGCGCCTCCTTGAAAACCACCAGCGAGAACGGCGAAGATACGAGGAGGAGACTAAGAGCGATTACGATGACAAGGCATCGGAAAGATCGCATCCTGTTTCCGCACCTCCTTCCGAACAAAAGCGCCCACTACATTCACAACCACCGCCGCCAGAACGTCAACAACCGCAACAAATACAACCGACGGTCGTGCAACAAATGATCCCGGTAGTGCCTTCCTTGCAACCACCGCTCGTGGATAATCCAACCGCTGCGTCGAATGAAAAGGCGTGCTTGCAATGCAAACGAAGCGACCACGATTACGCGTTACTCGTATGTGGTGGATGCACGAAATGTTTCCATACGTTCTGTTTGGTACCACAAGTTTCGAAAATACCCGACGGCGATTGGTTCTGCTACGATTGCGTTGCAAACGGGAGGAGTGTTGCAAAGAAAGAGGAAGACGACAAGGCCGACGAAGCGCCAGGCAGCAGCGACTCCAAGAAGAAGAAAAAGAAGGACGCTACCAAAGAAGGCGAGGAGGAAGAAGTCAAGGTGAAGAAGAAACCAGGCCCGAAACCAGGGTCAAAACGCCGACCGGATGCGAAGAAGCCAGGCCCAAAACCTCGCAAGAAAACGCGACACCGCGCGTACTCCTCGGACGAAGACAGCAGCTCCTCGGACGAAGGCGAAGCCGTCGGCTGGACGCGAGGTGGCCAACGCGTCGTTCAAGGGAAGAGCGCACCTCCATCCGCGCTCAAAAAAGGTCACTCCATCGATGAAGAAACTGAAGAAGCCGAGGAAGACGTCGAAGAAGATGATGTTGCCATCAACAACTCCAAGACTGTATGGTCTTTCGAGGAGCTCGTCGCGCTTGAAAACGCGCGAGCTACGGTAAAGAAGGACGAAAACTACTGGCAAAACATTGCCAGAAGAATACCCGTGGAACAAAACTGCGCTCCAAAAACCGCCAAAGAGTGTCGTCAGAGAGTGTACGAAGGCATGCCGTCTGAAACCAGATAGATTTAGATTGTTAGTTTGCTTGTTCAAGAGAAACATATTAGCGCGTTCACGCATAAAATGATAAAATTCATCTCACATATTGGTATATTTTTCAAACGATTTTTTTTCCTCAGACAACAAAACAACAAACGAGAAATGCTCACCACCACGAAGCGCTACTCTCCCGAAGCCATACGAGGTATACTCGTCCTCTCTGTGTCCTCCGTACTCTTTCTTTATCTCACCGCGTGGCTGCTCTTTCTCCCATTCATCGACGACGACCATCACGTGCGCAAATTCTTCTTCCCCGGTGGGACAAACAGACAGTTAGTGGCGAACGTGTTGACGCGGATTGGTGGGGCGATGATTGGTTTGTGTGGAGCGACGATTGGTGTAGCGATGGTGAGGAAGAAAGAGCGATGACACCAACGGTGTTTTTGGATTGCGTTTCTTCTTGTTGTTCGCGCGCGTAGCTTTAGCCTCATCGCGATAGCGCTTTGATTTTAGACTTTGTAGACACTTATGTATCAGCTAATAACTACCAGGTACTATTATTATTGCTGCTGTTCTTTCACCCGTCCTTCGAACGCGTCTAAGGATTCTACTAATAACGACCAACTGTTCGATTTATCGGCGCCGATGTTCGAAACCTCTTTGGTTTCGTTCGCGTTGCTCACCGCTCTTAATCCGAGGAACGCAAAGTTGCTTTGCGAGTCGTCGTCTTCACCGGCGGATGCTTCTTCCTCGTCGTCTTCGTCTGAACCGCTACTGAAGGCTTTTTGACGCAGTTGCTCGGCTTTTTCGGCGACTTTTTCTTGAAACGTCATGTTCGCTCTCACAGTAGCCGCGTCTGGGAAGACGTCTATGCGCAAACCGTCCTTGTTCTTTTGATACTGTAAAGCGGTTAAAAACTTCGATCCTCTCGGAGGCGGAGGGACGTACGAGGTGAGTTTTTTCCGGTCCTCCTCGGATTTTGTATCCGGTATTTGAGCGTCGTAGATGCTCAAGCCGTTGTCAGAGGCGCTTCGAATGGCGTTGGTTGTTGCGTCGACGTTGGTGGATTCTATGCACACGGCTTCGAGAGAATCTCTTCGTTTCGCAACGCTTGCGATGACTGGAACTCCGTTTGGCGAACGCAAATCAAAGTATCCAAATCCGTACAACAACTCCCCGCCGGCTTCGTACACTCTCGATACTCGAATACCAAAGGGCACCGTGCACTGAATGTACTTTAACTTTTCAACCACATTATTGCTATCGTTTGCGCCATTATTCAAAGAAGAATCAAGAGGATGAATCTCAATCGAAGCTTTCCCGCCGTCATCTTCATTCAACGTCTCCCTTCCGTAAGCCAATCGCACTACCCCACTCCTCTCGTTTATCGACGTCACTCGCATCCCCATCGCGGTTTCCCAAAACTGCGTCTCGCTCTTCACGTCTTTCACCGCTATCCTTATACCCGAGGCATAATACGCTTCATCCGTATTCCCGGTTTTACTCAATCGTTCTTTCTGCTCTCGAACAAACTCGCCGTTCTTTTGCACCCGCGATATTTGCTTCTCGAAAAACGTCTTCTCTCGTTCCAAACCTTCTTTCTCCTCGGAAGAGAGCTCTGGATTTTTCAACAACTCGTCGGTTTCGTCGAGCATTTTTTGCATCGAATCAATCACTTGCCCGGCAAACGAGGGACTACTTTTCATGATAAATGCACTCGCCAAAGCACTCGCCAAGCTGCGGCGTCTGAAAGATACGCAACAAAGTTCAGTGTTCGTTTCGCTCTCGTCTTTTGCTGCGCGTTTCTCGCGCTCGTTCTCCCTTTTGATTGCGGCGAAACGAGTTCGATTTCGAAGATGACGACACCGACGAAAGCAATTTTTCCTTTCCACGTGCACTGACGACGACGACGATTCAGACGACGACGACGGAGGAGCGGTGCTGAAGCTTCGCAAAGAGGACGATGCGAGCATGGTTCTGTTCGTTTATACAGTTTTTTTTACGTCCGCGGTTACTATGTATTCGTGTTATTATATAAATACGCTGAAGCTCCTATTATTGTTATGAAGCGTCAGAGAGCTACTTTCTACTTTCTATTCGAGCATGTTTCTTAATCGATCGACGGCGAGGATAAATTCTTTCTCGTCTGTGATTCCGCCGTTCGCACCGTCGTCTATAACCTTTCGAGATTCTCGAAGGGTTTGCGTGAACCCATCGCTTCTGAACTGATTGACGGCGTCTTCGTTCGTCGTAAAGTCTACGCGTTCGGCGATATCTAAGAGCAAGCGAGCGTACGACTCTCGTTCTTGCGCGAGGTCTGTGAGCGAGGATGACGATGAACCGCTTTCCACGTTCACAGATAACTTTGTCGCCACAACTTCTATCACTTTCGCGTCTATCGTCCGTTTCATGGCCTCTTCCGACGTCACGCTCGCGTGTCTCAACAACGCCGCCGCCTTGACTCTGGTCTTGACGACCGAAGACGTCAACCCGCACTTCGCTAACGATTCAATCCCATCTGATTCCACGAACATACTCATCACCTCTGCGTTTCCTCTCACTAAACAGCTCAACGCGTATATAACTTTCGCGTTGCTCTTCTTATTCAAATGCTTCTCCGATTGCAACGCGAGCAACAGTACGTTCAAAGCGTCGCACGCCATGGCGTTCTTTTGCGCCTCGGGGTGATTCTGCACCGATACCGCCACGCACTCCGCGCTCATCGCTCGAATTCCATCCCACTTCTCCGATTGAATGCCTTCTAAAAGAGGTTCGAGCCCGCCAATTTTCCCTAAATCTTTCGCGTTATCCACCGACTCCAACCGGTCTCTCAGTTCCTCCAACGCGAGAACTCTCTCCTCTTCCTCTTCTTCCGTCTCGATACGTTCGCCTCTCGGGTCCTTCCCGATGATTTTCTCCGTGATTTCTTTAATCCGTTTCACCTCGTCCACGACTCCGCTCTCGATGGCTTTCAAGAAAAACGCGCGGTCTTCCTCGGAAATCGTTCTTCTCGTTTGCGCTTTCTCCTTCATCTCTCCTCCTCCTTTCGCTTTCAACTCCGCCTCTTGCCTCAAGCCTTCATCGACGGACCATTTCAGAATCGCGTTCCAGTTTGGATTCCCCGCGCTGTCGCGCAAAGAAGAAGAGGAAGAATTTTCGGACGACATTTTCGCTCTCGTATCCGACGACGCGCGCAAGAACAACTCGCGCTTCTTTTCCTTCTTCTTTTGATCTCTCTCTCTCTGAATCTCTCTCTCTCTCTCTGATATGTGTGTGTGTTTCTTTTGCGGGTGTGAAAAGTGTGGCACAACAGGTGCCTTCTCTCTCTGAAAGAACAACTCCTTCTATTTCTTTTCTGCCTTTTTTTCACTCGTTTTCTGACACACGCACTCTTCTCTCTGACACACGCACTCTTCTCTCTGACACGCGCGCTCTTCTCTTTTGATCTCTTTCGCTCTTTCTCTCTCTTTCTCTGATATGTCGTTTCCTAAGCCTTCTCTCTCTCTCTCTCTCTCTGTAAAGAACAACTCCTTCTATTTCTTTTCTGCCTTTTTTTCACTCGTTTTCGTAAATACAAAAAGGAAAGGTCAGCTTGCGTTCAAATCTGGTCGAAGGAAAAATCGACACAAAGTCTCTCTTTGCGCTTTCTCTCTCTCTTTCTGTGTTGTAAACTTCCGATCATCATCGCCAGGAGGACGAGGAGGAGGAGGAGGAAAGAATACTAACAACAACAATGGGTCTTCTTCGTCGCGCGCGCAAATCGAACCCCTCGGGAACGGAAGGAGGGAAATCTGCCCCGCAATCCTCTCGCATCGAGGAGAGGTTACGAACGGCACGAATCTTAGCCGAGGAGGACGACGACGACGACGAGTTACACGGGAGAAGTAAACGAACGAAAGCGCAAATCGAACGCGATTTGAGCGATCCGAGAGTGCACAAACGCATCGTGGAGAACTTATACGGCGCGTATAAAAGCAGAGTACGTTTTCGTTCGAGAGAGAGGAGAATCTTCGTCTTTCGCGATCACATCTTTTGATCTTTCTTTCCGCGCAAAGTTTTGTGTTAAAATGTGTTTTCAATCTCGCGTTTTATCAAAAGACGAACGCGATCGCAGACGCTTTGCCTTCTTCGAGACACCAACTGCTGTCGCCCTCATCTCTCTGATAATAAAACACGAGTGAGGGAGAGAAAGACCGCTCGAAAGAAGACAAAGAAACCGCGGTGGGGGTCGGGCTCAAATGTCCAATGGATTTTTGCCCTAATGTCTTTCGATCTCCTTTTGTCTGGCAAGATTTTTTAGAAGCACATTAAGTTTCCTCGCGAATCCTTTGTTTAAATATATCTTACGTTTATGTACTGACTCTCGTTCTCTCTCTCTCGTTCTCTTCGAACGATATTACACAACAGAAAGAGCGAAAGAAAAACTACGTCTCGTTATTCTCGTTCATCTTCTTCGTGTGTTTCTACCTCTCGATTCTTTTCTTGCAACGAAAAGCGGGCGAGGCGTATAGGCTCACGTCGACGTTGAACTCGGTGTTGATTCCGCAAAGGAAAGAGTTCACGTCGTCGAGAGAAATCATCGATTGGGCGAGTGGGGTGGTGAATACGTTGTGGACCGATGCGGTGTGTGGGGACGGCGTGTGTTCGGAACCGTTTGAGTTTCCAGAGTACGGGAGGTTCGGGTGTAAGGCGGATTGTTTGCGCTGGATTCAGACGATGAGCGTTACGGAAGTTCAGTTGGATTTATACTATAATTTTACGCATCCGAGAGGTTCGGTGAACCCGGTAGATTTGCAGAAGGACGCGACGTGGAATTTATGCCCGAAAGAGCAGGACGAGATCACCGGGATTGCAAAGATAAGACACGGGAAGGATTGTTATTACGAAACAGATCAACCGTTTCCTTCGCAAAGCGGTCAGGTGCAAGTTTTGCTGGACGACGTTCCGGATGGCACGTGGTCGGTGCAAATGAAGAAAGATATCTTTTTGAAAGTTGGCGGGGCGGTGCGAGAGAGGCAAAACGTGACGCACGAGGAAAAGAGACACCGGATTTTGTTGGCGCACCATTACGCGAACGTGGCGAGAAAGCACGAGAAGAAAATCTTGGAAAAGTTACGAATTGACTTTTTGGATTTGGGGAAAGGCTTCGCGCACAGAAAGCTGAACGAGTTGCACAATTCGGAGTTGACGAACTTGAAGGTTGCGCACAGCGAGCAGTTCGTCATCGAACGGGCGGATTACGGCGCGAGTTACAACTTGGCGAATATTCGCGGTTGGTATAACTCGACCGTGTATAACTCGACTATTCAGATTTTGAACCAAACGTTCGCGAATAATCACACTTTGGTGGATTACGCCAGTGATCCGGATTTGGATTGTATGCCAATCATGAACGACAATTCGACGAGTCAATACGGCGTCAACACTTCGGATTGGAACGCAGATTGGTGGAGTAATGTAGATGCCGCCTCCACGAGTACCAAAGAAACGACCGTTTTCGGTGTAAAGATGATTGGAGATTTGTACATTCACCCGCCGTACGGTTTGTCGTACTTTTGCGAGTGCGACAAGGATGCGGAAACCGGGAAAGTGACGGCGTGTTTGGACAAGTGCGTCGGGAACGGCGTGAACACGACGATGCCGGATCCAAACCAATTGGCGTGTACAGAAACGTATAGATTCTTGCGAAACGTGTATAACCAAGGCATCGCGGACGCGTGGTCGACGTTGGCTGCGTACGAGACGCAAGCGCTGGAATTGGCCGACGCGGAAGAAGTGGATTTCTTGAAGGCGTTTCAAGCGCAACAAAACGTCGAGTATTACGACATGATTAAAATGGATGGCTTGGAAGGTGATGCCGTTGCCACGGCAACATACGATATTTTGAAGGCGTACGTTATCTCTAGTGAACACTCCGTTGGTGGTAAAGATAACGCGTATTCCAAAGTCAGATACGCCAACTCCGGCAAGTATCCAGATCATCGAGAACAACTCGTTCCATTCCTCGCGGCGCGCATTCAAGATTTGGAGAAAAAAATGCAAGATGTCCCAGTGTACGACAGCCCTTGGATAAACGGGAATTCGACGTTCAAGAAGCCAAAGATGCCGGTTGTCGATGAGATCCAAAAGTTTTACACCGCGGAAACGATTGCGGGATTTCACGACGTGACGACGCGGCTGAATTACACTTTGGCCGAGTTCAACCGTAAAGTTATTGAGCGCAAAGATTACGCGTATTTAACCTGTAACATCGCCGAACGTTCGGATATTTACAGAGGCACGTGCACGGACCCAGCAACTGTTGCTGGACCAAAGTATTGGGATCCCTGGACAAACGGCACGTCCATTTGGCTCACGCAGTCGAGATACAAGAGAATGTGTAATTATTTGTGTTTGTGTGGCGCGGGGACTAGCGCGAATAACAACTGCAACAAAAATACCGGTGAAGTCTGCGTGTGTGAGGCGTGCGAAGACGAGGGCATGTTTGATACCGTGGAGTACTTGAACGCAACCAGGGACGGTCAAGTTGGGTATGGCAGAAAGTTGTTGCAAGCGCACGAACCAAACACGCAGTTTACGCAAAAGTATAGACGCGCGATGTTGCAAACGGCGGAAACGACGGAATCTACCGTGACGCTCGACGATATCATGACCGCGGTGTCCGCCATTGCGACGAACCAGACGTCTTTAGACACCGCCATGGCAGAGTTGAAGAAGGATCAAGAAACCGCAACGGATAAAGCGACGGCGTTTTTTGAAGATAAAAGACTCGAACAAATGATGACGACTGGTTTTACGGATTTGAAAGCCGAGCACGACTCGCTTTCCGAGCAATTGGACGAAATCGTGGCGAAACAAAAGGAAGCTTTAGCCGCGGCGCAAGCGTCTCTTTTAATTCAACAAAGAACGAGCGAGTTGTTAGAGGCTGGTTTGAAAGCTATCGATAAGCTCACTCGCGCTGTTGAAAAGCAAAGGTTGACGATTCGAGACGCTTGGTTGTCCGGCGCGTTTAAAGATATTGGGTCGTACATTCAAATTCAAGAAGATTCCATCAATTCTCGAGAGTTCAAAGCCAAAGATGCGATTTTGATGAACGCTCCGTGTCAAATGGGCCCGGTCAATCGCGTCTTTGAAGTTGAAAACTTTGACAACGAAGACCCGCCCGAAGCGTTCAGAGAACGCTACGTAGGCTTATCCAACCGCGTCGTCGCCGGTATGCTCTTTTACGTCAAAAGGAAAGAGTTGAATTTGTGCGATAACGATCGTTTCGCAGATTTGGATAAATTTTGCCCTGGTGGTACCGATACGAACGCGTACGGCGTCGACCCGGTTTTCAAACTCGGAACGCCAATGTTCAACGCCGATTACGACAACGTGAAAACCATCTCGCAAGTATACGATTGCACGAAAATTGGAAACGCCACGTACGATTTACGTGTTGAAGGTACGAATATCACCGCAAACAATGCGCCGTATTGCGCGGAGTTATTCAACTCTCGAGACGTTCCGTGGGGCTTTCATTCCATGGACATTTCCAATTCGTACACGAAAGGGTTCCCGTTTTTGATCGATATCAATTTGGACGCCGCTGGCGCGCAACGATGGTTGGACTACATGGAATACGGTTTGTTGTTATCCGACGCGCAAACGGATGAAGTTTCCGCGCAAATTGTCGTGTACAACTCCGAGCTCGGGTATTTTGGAAACACTATGGTTTACTTCAAGTACATCGACGGCGGTAAGATTGTCGTGACCTACGAGAATCAAACCATCAAGGTTCAGTATTACGAAAACTGGCAAGATATGTTACGGTTTGCGATGGAAATCGCCTTGGCTATTGGCGCATTATACTCCGTCTACGACGAGTTTATGGATTTCATCTTGACTAGGAAGAGAAACGACGGTAACTGGAGAGCGTACTTTGAATCCGCGTGGAACTACATCGACGTCGCGTCGATCACTATTCACTTGGGCGTCACCGTCATGTGGGTGATATTTTCAAGAGTCGGTTGCCCGCGATTTGATCCATCAATCCATTACAAAATTTACAAAAACATCGACGCATCTGCATTTCAAACCAGATTGTTTGAGAACCACGAGTTCACAGATTTAGGTAATATGTTCTCGGACATGTACGCGTTAGTGACGTTTTTGCAATCGTACATGGCGGTGTCTGGGATCAACATCATCTTGTTGATGTTGAGAGTTTTGAAGTTGATGGACTTCCAACCTCGTTTGGGTGTGATCACGCACACGTTAGGTTTGGCGGCGCCAGATTTGATTCACTTCTTCACGATTTTCATGATGGTTTTCACTGGTTTCGCGTTCATCGGGCACGTCATTTTTGGTTTTGGGTCGGTATACTTCTCCACGTTCGAGGAATCCTTTCACACGTTGTTCAAAAACTTGTTGGGCGACGTCGAGTATTTCGTCGTCGATTTGGTGGAACTCCCAGGTTTAACCTACATCGTCGCAATGATTTACTTTTACTCGTTCAACATCATGGTTTTGTTCATCTTATTCAACTTTTTGTTGGCCATCATCGTCGACGCGTTTGGCGAAGTCAAAGCGAACGCGAGCGAAAGTATTTCTGTACACACGGAAGTCAACCCGATGATCTCGGATTCGTGGAGATCATTCTCCAGATATTTCGGTTTTCATCGAGACCACATTTCATCGGACAAGTTGTTAGCGCAATTGAAGCGATGGAGACACGGTTTAGATCCGGATTACGAGTCCACGGATTCCGAAGACGAAGTCATTCCGTACATCCCGCCCGGAGAAAACGTTATTCGATACGACGACGACAGAGAAATCGACCAGCTCGGTTTACGAAGAGTGTTAAGAAAAGCGGTCATTGCCACGGAAACTAGCAGAGATCCAAAGTTCCGCTTACGTTCGGACCCAATCGGTTTGGAGAAAGATATGGACAGAGTCTCCAAGGAAATTTCCAAGCAAGAAGGCACGTACGAGAACCTCGAAAACCAAAGAGGTATCGATACGGCTGAAGAAATCGCGGGCGCGGCGAAATTGTTCATCAAGCAAGTTGGCGAACAACCGAGAATGATCTTCGAAGACGACGAAGATCCCAAAAAAGAAGAGTTGAAAACGGAAGGTGAGAGTTTAGCTGAGGCGTTGGAGGGTATGGTCAAGATGCAAAATAGAATCGTGACATCGAATCGCAGGATAGCCATAGGCAACGAAGAAGCCCAGGCTGCGGAGGCACGCTTGCACGCTTTGGAAGCTCGATTGACTCGTCTGATGTCGTAAAGCAAAAGTAAACGAAACAAAAACAAAAACAACAAAAACGAAAGCAAGATTATACTACTAAGAAGATGTCGCTGTATATATGTCGCTGTATATATGTCGCTGTATTTATTTATTATATGTGGACGGCGGCACTTGGAGGCAATTTATGTGTGCGAGAGTTGCCGTGCGTCTTTATCTTTTTTTATTATTAGTCCGGTACCTATGTACCAAGTACCTCTTTGAGTTTGCAATATTTACACAAAGTCACTATGAACATATGTATTTGAATTAAAACGCATGTATGTGTATATATACATATACGTACATTATCGCGTCGTCGACGCTTTCTCTTCTCCGCTACTGCTGCTGCTGCTACTCGCTTCTTTGCCCGTTAAGTTTAAGCCCTTCGCTTCCTTTAACTCCTTCAACGCCGCCGCGCCTTTCAATTTCTTCTCTTTCATTTCCGCCTCGAATTTCATCGTCGCCTCGAGCATTTTCTGCAAATTAGCAATGTCCTCTCGACTCTTCCCATCCTTCTCATACTCCGCGATCAAATTTTCAATCTCCTTCGGCGTCGCATTCTTTCGCTTCTCCATGTCTCTGTATCGTTTCGCTCTATTTTTCAGCTTTGCAGCGTACAACGCCGCCACTTCCTCCGAAGCGCCTAAATCCACCATCTCGTTCTCCGCGTTTTCCACGGATTCGGAAATCTCCTTCGCTTGTTGTTGTCGCCACTCTTCTAACCACTCTTCATTCCACATGACGCTCGAATTGGTTTTCAAGTACGTTTCGATTTCATCGTTCGGAACGCGCTCGAAACTGTCTTCGACGACCGCGCACCCGAGCGGAATTTTAATTAAAATATCGTCCGGAGCTTCCACGGTAGCTACGGCACCGCCAAAGTTTCTCAAGTAGACTTGCGTTAACGTCGTGAACACGTTGTTAAACAACCAATACA
>JACLAB010005832.1_pt1 | contig 18085 bp, 15 predicted proteins | sample 8027921 | NCBI WGS metagenome assembly JACLAB01 (sample SAMN15725117, study PRJNA655200) | protist metagenome | isolation source: fluorescence activated cell sorting (FACS) single amplified genomes of... | place: USA: West Boothbay Harbor, Gulf of Maine | collected 2000-07-19 | reverse complement strand
GAGTGTATGATAAAATTTTTAATAAAAATTATAAACTAATTGAACCTTCTCAAAATCTTCAAAAAAAATCTGTAAATAAAGCAATTAAATTTGTTAAAATGGGAAACGTTAAAGCGGCTGCAAGAGCAATAAAGCCTGCTATTAATGAATTAATCAAAATGAATTGTAAAAAAATAATTCTAGGATGTACAGAACTACCTATTGCGATTTTTGCATTTAAATCATTTAGTAACGTTAAATCATCTAAAATTTTTTTAGATCCAAATTTGATCCTTGCTAACTCTGCAATGACTAAACACAAGAGTTAATTAGTGACACTAGATAAAGATAAACCCTATGTTCTAAGAGTTGCTGAACTAATCTATTCAAGTGTAGTTAATATTAAAAAAGAAAATCCTGGGATGACTAATATACAAGCATTTGAGGTTTTCATGACTACAAAAGATTATGATCTAATTAGCTCAGGTGAATTTCACAATCAGTGGATTTTAGAATTAAGAGATAATAATTTTATAGACAAAATAACTGGTAAGAAAATTAACGATGAAACTATGAGACTTTTAGAGATACAAAAAGATTCAATGGTTAAGTTTTTAATGAAAATACCAAAATTATATTATACAAAAAGTCACTTTCCCTTAGAAATATCACAAAGAGCTTTTGATCACCTTTGGAGAGTTTGTGAAAGCTTCGAAATGTGGTGCAAAGAAACTAAACAAGAGAAACTTATAGAATTAAATATTTTAGAGTAATCCTTTTTAATAGGACTATATCTAATAATAAATTATACAGTTATATGGTTAAAGTTTTTCCATTAATTTTTGTTTTATTGTGGTCATCAGCATTCATAACAACAAAACCCATTATTGATAACAGTGATCCATTTTCCGCTCTAGCATTTAGATTTTTAATTGTTGCTATTGGTTTTTTCTTATTCTCTATTTATTCAAAACAAAAAATTATCATCAATAAAAAAAATTTTACCGAGTCTTTTTTTAGCGGTGTTTTATTTCATGGATTATATTTAGGTGGAGTCTTCTTTTCAATTTCAAAAGGTATGCCAACAGGTATTGCTGCATTGATAGTCACACTTCAACCAATTCTAACAAATGCTCTTAGTGGACCAATATTAGATGAAAAGGTATCAATTAAACAATGGATAGGTGTTTTTTTAGGTTTTATAGGTGCTGCTTTAGTTTTAGGCTTTGACGTTGGATCAAGTATACCTATCCTTGGTTTGGTTGCTACAATAGTAGCTTTAATAGCCATAACAACTTCAACAATTTGGCAAAAAAAACTTAGTAATAATTTGCCTCTACCAGTAAGCAATATGTATCAAGCAATGGGAGGTTTTACTTTTCATCTTTTAATAATAATTTTTTTTGCAAAACCTTACATAGATTTTACACAAACTTTTATTATTGCAATGAGTCATCAAATTTTCTTGGTTTCATTTGGTGCTTTTACAATACTAATGTTTTTAATTAAAAAAAATTCAGCTAGTAAAACAGTTTCAATATTTTTTTTAATACCACCTACTTCAGCTTTTATGGCTTGGCTTTTTCTTAATGAAAATTTAACTAGTTTGGATCTTATAGGTTTTTTTATTGCAACAATTGGTGTATATATAGCTACAAGAGATTAGTATTTCTATTCTCCGATATATCCAAATTCTAAAGAGGCATCTGTTATTGACTCGTATAAAGACTCACCAAAGCTTCTTAATGTAAAAATTCTTACTCTATCAGGAGTATCACTAAGCATATCAACTGTGATAGACATTCCGTTATAAGTTGAGTTTAAGCAGTTATCTTTTTTAAGATCATTAAAGTTATACGGACACCCTTTTTTAAGAACTTCTTTTGTAGAATTACCTTCTATTTCAATAATTGCTTTTGAATGAGACAAATTTGTAACAGCGAAATCTTTTTCATTAAATTTTTCTTTTATATCTCTAATTAAATCAACATTAGTTGATGATAAGAGCCAATTTTTTGGTCCGTTCCAAAGAATTCTTGTGTTGTCATTATTGCTTACTAAAAGAGACTTGTTGATTAATTTTAAACCATCAATTGTTAAGCTATCAATTGGTAAAGTGGAATTTTTGTACTGAACAATTTGTACAATTAGTAAATCTTTTTTCTCGGTAATTTTTAAAAGATCTTTTTCATCTTTGCCCTCATAATCTCCGAATTGACCGTTCAAATGAATATTCTTTAAAGGAGATATTGTGCTCATGATCTAACTCTCTCACCTTTGGGGTCAACATAATGTGAAGAAACTATTTCAACAGGTATCACTTTGTTTTTAAGTGGTGACATTACAAATAATTTTTCTCCTATCATATTCTTTCCATCTTTAAGTATTGCTAAAGAAAAAGGATTGTCATGCTCAACACTCCAACACGACGCCGAAATATAACCTAATTTTGGATTTGGTAATGGAGCATTAGAATCTTTAACTAAATGCGAACCTTCAGGAATACTTGTTTTTTTATCTAAAGGAACAACTCCTACAACTTTTTGTCTGTCGTTTGCTACAAATGCCTCTCTTGTTAGAGATCTTTTTCCTATAAAATCTTTCTTTTTACTCAATAATCCTTCAAGAGAATTATCATAAGGTATTGTTCTTCCATCAAGTTCAGAGCCTGCAACATGTCCCATTTCAATTCTTAGAGTTGATAAAGCTTCAGTTCCATAAGGTTGAATTTCAAATTCTTGACCAACTTCCATTATTTTTTCCCACATAAAATTTCCATTATCAGACTCAACATTTATCTCATATGCAAGCTCTCCTGAAAATGAAATTCTAAAAATTCTAGCTTTAACACCAAATAAATCTCCCTCCATATAACCCATAAAAGGTAACCCTTCATTTGAAACAACACAATTTGGAAATAATTTTTGCAACAAATCTCTAGATTTTGGTCCAGCAATCGCAGCTCCTGCCCATTGCTCCGTAGTTGAAACTACATTCACATTTAATTCTGGCCAAACCAATTGTAAATAATATTCTAAGTGCGAGAGAACATTTGCAGCTTGAGCAGTTGTGGTGGTCATATGATAGTGATTTTCAGAAATTCGTGTAGTTGTGCCATCATCCATAACAATTCCATCTTCTCTTAACATTACACCATATCGTGCTTTGCCAACTGGTAACTTTAGCCATGCGTTTGTATAAACTCTATTCAGTAATTCTGCTGCATCAGGACCTTTAATATCTATTTTACCTAATGTCGTAACATCACAAACCCCAACATTTTTTCTTACATTTTTAGCTTCTCTTTTTGAACCTTCGAACAAAGTTTCATTTCCTTGTTTGTAGTATCTTGGTCTTAGCCAAACGCCCGCATCAACAAAAACTGCATTATTTTTCTCATGCCACGTATGCATTGGTGATTTTCTTGTTGGTTTTGAATGTTTTCCAATCTCTCTTCCAACAATAGCTCCTATTGTAACTGGTGTATAAGGAGGTCTAAAAGTTGTGTGGCCTACTGCTGGTACAACTTTATTTTCAATGTCGGAAACTAACTGCAAACCGTTAAGATTACTAGTTTTTCCTTGATCAGTTGCCATACCAAGAGTGGTGTACCTCTTAACATGTTCTATCGATCGATATCCTTCTTTTAATGCTATTTCAATATCCGAAACAGCGACATCATTTTGAAAGTCTAAGAACCTTTTGTAATTTTTTCCTTTTGGTAATGGTACACACCAAAACTTATCATGTGTTGTTGATTTTTTTTCAATAACATTTGGAAAAGAAACTTTGTTATCATTATTAGTAATTTTTTTTGATAACTCGTGGCCAGCTTCAAATGAACTTTTTAAAGTTTCATCTAATGTATAAATTCCATTTGCAGCACCTAGTGTTTTTTCATTTTGTTTAGATATGCCCGGCACAAATGCATCAATTTTTTTATTAAATTCAGTTTTATTTCCTGATTGTGATGCCAAATGAATAGTGGGTGTCCAAAATCCTGAAACACAAATACAATCACACGTAATATTTTCTATAGTTCCAAGTTGAGTTTTGTCATCAGAAATTTTAGCTATATCAGCAGATTTTACTTTTTTATAGCCTTGTGCTGCAACAACTACATAAGAATTTTTAATATTAATTTCTAAGTTTTTTGCTTCATCTATAATTTCTGACTGAGGGTCTTTTCTTGTATCTAAAATTACTGGGTTAATACCATTCTTTTTAAATTCAATTGCAGTTTCATAACCACTATCATTATTAGTAAATATTAAAGGTTTTTTTCCAACCAAAACTCCATAAACTTTAAGATATTCTTTAGCTGCAGATGACAACATTACACCTGGAGTATCGTTGTTACCAAAAACCAGAGGTCTTTCAATTGAACCTGAAGAAATTAACACTTCTTTAGCTCTGATATACCAAAGTCTTTGTTTTGGATGATATTGTTTTGTTTTAGGCAAGTGGTCACTTATTCTTTCAGACATCACCAACATATTATGGTCATAATAACCAAAAACTTGTGATCTATTTCTAACTACTACATTTGGCATTTCCTTAAGCTCAGAAATGATTCCATCAGCCCATTCTTTACCTGATTGATTTCCAATATTAACTTCACTGGTTAATAAAGTTCCTCCAAATCTAGATTTGTCTTCTGCTAAAATTACTCTTGCTCCATTTTTTGCTGCAGCATATGCACTTGCTAACCCTGATGGTCCTGATCCAGCAATTAATAAATCACAATATTCATATTTATGCTCGTATCTTTCCTTGTCATGCTTTATAGACGCCACACCAAGTCCTGCTGCTTTTCTAATAAAAGGCTCATAAACTTTGTACCAAAAACTTTTTGGCCACATAAAAGTTTTGTAATAAAATCCAGCTGGAAGAAATATCTTTAAAAAATTATTTATTGCCCCTATATCAAAATTAACACTAGGCCAACAATTGACACTTGTTGCTTCTAATCCTTCAAAAAGTTCTTGCTCTGTAGCTTTTATATTTGGCTCTGTTTCACCATTTCTAAATAATTGAACTATTGCATAAGGTTCATCCACCCCCGCTCCAAAAAAGCCTCTAGGTCTATGATATTTAAAGCTTCTACCAACTAAATGTATCCCATTTGCTATTAAGGCAGATGCAAGAGTATCCCCTTCAAAACCGTAATATATCACTCCATTAAATTTAAATGATAATTTCTTATCTCTATTTATTAAACCAACATTTTCCAATCTAAAGCTTTGTGTCATTATTAATTATCTTCGCTCGCTGTCATTGTTCTAAAAATCTCGTGAGTTGCAGTATCTCTTTCAACTTTAATCCACTGTCGGCAACCTGATAAATGTTGCCATAGTTCCAAGTGTTTTCCTCTCAAGCTTTTTCTATTGTAGACAAAATTATTCCAATCTTGATCTGATACTTCACTGTTAAGCTCAGGTCTTTTTACTGTAGCATCTCCTCCATAAGAAAATTCATTTTGAGATCTCATTCCACAGTGTGGACATTTAATGAATAGCATTTATGAAATCCAGGTTTTTGTTCCTAGTCCTTTTTCATCAAGCAAGTGACCTGTATTAAACCTACCTAAACTATAACCAGAATTTAATTTATGAACTCGATCTTGTGCAATCGTATGTGCAAATGTCCAACCTGATGCTGGGGTAGCTTTAAATCCACCGTAACACCATCCACAATTTAAATACAAACCTTCAATATGTGTTTTATCAATAATTGGTGAGCCATCCATTGACATATCCATTATCCCTCCCCACGTTCTAAGCATCTTTAATTTACTTAAAAAAGGCATCATCGCAATGCCTTCTGTTAGCACATGTTGAAGTGTTGGAAGGTTTCCTCTTTGCGCATAACTATTATAACCATCTAAATCTCCTCCCATAACCATTTCACCTTTATCGGATTGGCTAATATAAAAATGTCCAGCACCGAATGTTACAACTCTATCTAAAACTGGTTTTACTGGCTCTGAGACACAAGCTTGCAGAAGATGAGTTTCTACTGGTAAAGTCATATTTAGTTTTTCAGCTAAAATATTCGTACTTCCTGCAACACATAAACCAATTTTTTTAACTTTAATGTCACCTCTTGAAGTTCTTACACCATTAATTTTTCCCCCAACAACATCGAAGCCTGTAACTTCACAATTTTGAATTATGTCAACACCCATTGAGTCTGCTTGTCGTGCATAACCCCATGCTACCGCATCGTGTCTTGCAGTTCCAGCACTTGGTTGCATTAGTCCTCCAAAAATTGGAAACCTAACATTTTCAGAAAAGTCAGCCATTGGAATGATTTCTTTTACTTGCTCTCTATTTAATAGCACTGCATCAATTCCATTTAATCGCATAGAATTTCCTCTTCTTGCATAAACATTCATTTGTGCATCTGAGTGTGCAAGATTAATAATTCCTCTTGGAGAAAACATCACATTATAATTTAAATCTTGGCTCATCTTTCTCCATAGATCCATTCCAAATTCACTAAAGAGTGCATTGTCATCGTGCATATAATTTGACCTTATTATGGTTGTATTACGCCCAACATTACCCCCACCTATCCAACCTTTTTCTATAATTGCAACATTTGTAATATTATGTTCTTTAGCCAGATAATATGCGGTTGCTAGACCATGACCACCACCTCCAATTATCACTACGTCATACTCTTTTTTAGGAGTTGGATCTTTCCAAGCTAAATCCCAATTTTGATGACCAGAAAAAGCATTCTTTATCAGATTAAATATAGAATATTTTTGCATGTGATATTTTTATATAAATAAATATAAATAGTTCTTATTTTTTTTATATATATTTTTTAGAAGTTTCCAAATTTCATAAAAGAAGATATGAATTCGACAAAATAAATTTAATTTTTATAGGAGTTTCAAATGAGCGACGTTAAATCAGACATCCAGATAGCTAGAGAAGCTAAAATGCAACCTATAAATGACATCTTAGATAAAATAAATGTTCCAGATGAAAGCTCAGCATTTAGCCCAATGGGCAGGCACATTGCAAAGATTAATTTAGAATATTTAGACACCTTAAAAGATAAACCAGATGGCAAACTTATTTTAGTTACAGCTATTACACCTACTCCGGCAGGAGAAGGTAAAACCACTACTTCAGTTGGTTTAAATGATGGTTTAAATAAAATTGGAAAAAAATCTATTGTTTGTTTAAGGGAACCTAGCCTTGGTCCTTCATTTGGAATGAAAGGTGGTGCAGCTGGAGGAGGATATGCTCAAGTAGTACCAATGGAGCAAATCAATTTACATTTTACTGGTGATTTTCATGCAATAACTTCTGCCCATAATTTACTATCAGCTTTAATTGATAATCATATCTACTGGGGAAATAAATTAGACATAGATGTTAGAAGAGTTGTTTGGAAAAGAGTAATGGATATGAATGATCGTTCTTTAAGATCTATTAATATTAACTTGGGTGGTGTAGCAAACGGTTTCCCTAGAGAAGATGGTTTTGATATAACAGTTGCATCAGAAATTATGGCAATCTTTTGCCTATCAAATGATTTGGAAGATTTAGAAAAAAGAATAGGAAATATAACTATCGCATACAACAGAGATAAAAAACCAGTTTATGCAAAAGATTTAAAAGCTCAAGGTCCAATGACTGTATTGTTAAAAGATGCTATCAGACCTAATGTAACCCAGACTTTAGAAAATAATCCAGCGATTATTCATGGTGGTCCTTTTGCTAATATCGCTCATGGATGTAACTCTGTAATTGCAACAAAAACTGGATTAAAACTTGCTGATTATGTTGTAACCGAAGCAGGTTTTGGAGCCGACTTAGGGGCTGAAAAATTTCTTGATATTAAATGTAGAAAATCAAATTTAAAACCAAGTTGTGTAGTTATCGTTGCAACTATTAGAGCATTAAAAATGCATGGTGGTGTAGCTAAAGATGATCTTAAAACAGAAAATGTAGATGCAGTTAAAAAAGGTTTGATAAACTTAGAGAGACATATAGAAAATGTGAAAAAATTTGGCCTTCCTGTGGCAGTGGCTATTAATCATTTCATTAAAGATACCAATAATGAAGTTAAAGCATTGATAGATTTTTGTGATAATTTGGGTGTTAAGGCTAGCCTTTGTACTCATTGGGCTAATGGAGGTGAAGGAACAAAAGAACTAGCTGCTCATGTTTCTGATTTATGTGAAAAAGATGAGGCAAAATTTCAATTTTTATACGAAAGCAAAACGCCGTTATTTAAAAAAATTGAAATGATTGCAAAAGAAATCTACAGAGCAGATGAAGTTATTGCTGATAGAAAAATTAGAGATCAATTAAAAAGTTTTGAAGATGCTGGTTATGGTGATTTTCCTGTTTGCATAGCAAAAACTCAATATAGTTTTTCAACTGATCCAAGCTTAAAAGGTGCTCCCACAGGTCATTCTTTACCAATTAGAGAAATCAGACTTTCTTCAGGTGCTGAATTTATAGTTGTTGTTTGTGGGGCTGTCATGACTATGCCAGGTCTACCAAGAGTTCCTGCAGCAGACTCTATCAAATTAAATAAAGATGGTGAAATAGAAGGTTTATTCTAAAATTAGCTGACTACATCCAACCAATTTTTTAACTCTTTCATTCTTAGGTCTTTATCTGTTATTTTGATTTCATCTTCTATAATCTTAATATGTGTGTTTAAATCATCTTCATCGTTAAAAGACTTGTTATTAATAAGTTTTTCTTTTCTGAAATTGATTAAAGTTATCATTTTTTCATAAGTAATTTCAGGATGATATTGTATGCCCCAAATATTCGCTATTTCAGATTTGAAATTTAATCCCATCACTTTATTAACTTTATTAGATGAAAGTAATGTTGCGTTATGAGGTAAAGTTACAACTTCATCATAATTGAATGCAGGAGTATTAAAAATTTTATCTTTATCTTTATATAAAGGATGTTTTGATCCATTTTCATTAATGTTAATCTCATGTGCAATTCCTCTGTGTGAACCATTTTGCCCTTTTTTAACAACTCCTCCAGCAGCTGTAACAGCAACTTGCATACCCCAGCAAATTGCTAAAATATTTTGAACTTTTTTCTGACATTCTTTCATAAATTCTAATTGTCTTCTAATTTCAGCTGTATCACTATAGATGTTAAGACTGCTTCCACCCCAAATAAGACCGTCATATTTATTTAAATCTTTTACTTTGTCAAAAATATCTTTATCAGATGAAGGATTGACTGAATCAATTTCTAAGTTATTTGTAAAATAATCAATACTTTCCTTAAGACTTTCAGTGTGTGTTTTAATTCCGTTGTCAGTAAATTCTTGATTTGCCTCTCTTAAATTTCCTTCTACTAATAAAATTTTTTTCATTAAAATAATTCTCCTGAAATACTATGTTGATACATAGTTTTCATATCAGATTTTGTCAATTTTTTTGGATTTCCACCTGTCGAAGGATCTTCAAAAGCCATTTTAGATAATTTATCTAAATCCATCTTTTCTTTATCGATTACATCTGTAAGTTTATGGGGAATATTAAATTCCTCTCTCAAATTCATTGTCCATTTTACAAAACTATCAAATGATTTTTCTAAACCAAGATAATCACAAACAGAGATAATTTTATCTGAAACTTCTTTTTTATTAAAAGTTAAAACATATGGCATAAAGATAGCATTAGATAAGCCGTGATGAATATTAAACTGAGCATTAACTGGATGACTTAAAGAATGAATTGCCCCTAATCCTTTTTGAAAAGCTGTTGACCCCATACTAGCAGCTGCCAACATTTCAGATCTTGCTTCGAGATTTTTTCCATTCCTAACTGCCTCTGATAAAGAATTTTTTATTAATCTCATGCCTTCTAAAGCAATCCCATCTGCCATTGGATGAAATCCAGGAGCACAAAATGCTTCTAAATTATGAGCTAAAGCGTCCATACCAGTTGCTGCAGTAATTCTTGGTGGTAGATCAACCGTTAAAACTGGATCTAGAATAACGATAGTTGGCATAAACTTTGGGTGAAAAATGATCTTTTTTACTCCTGTTTCTTCATTAACTATAGCAGATGCTCTACCCGTCTCCGAACCAGTGCCAGCAGTTGTTGGAATAGCAATAATTGGAGAAATTTTACTTTCATCAGCTCTTTTCCAATAATCACCTATATCTTCAAAATCCCATAAGGGTCTCGTCTGACCACACATAAATGCAATACCTTTACCGACATCTAGAGCACTACCTCCGCCAAAAGCAATGACACCATCACATTCATTTTTGTTATATAAATCAACTCCCTCAGTAATATTTTTTCCAAATGGGTTTCCTGAAAAATTAGAGAAAATTTTAATATCTTTGAAAACTTGTTTCAGATTTTCAATAATTTGAGCTGTCATTGATAATGTAATTAGATCTTTATCAGTAACAAATAATGGATTTTCTATTTTTGAAATTAAGCAAGCTTCTGGAATATCATTTACTCTATTTTCTCCAGTCCAAACTGTTGTTGGATAACTCCAATTTGATTTCATTTACCAATTAATTTCTAGTTTTTTATTTTCACAAATAGTTTTTAACATACTAAACATTAATGGAAAATGTTTTGGATTTAAATCTTGTAAAATTTTTGGTCCAATTTCTAAAGCTAGCTGAGCTCCTTCAACTGTAATATTTTTCATAAATTTTTCTTTGGCATCATTATATAAATATCCCTCACCTAAATATTTTCCCATTAAACTATTTCTTCCACCTATTGCACTAACATACAAATCTCCAAGTCCTGCCAAACCATAAACGGTTTCTGGTTTACCACCATAATGAGAAACAAATTCAACCATTTCTGAAATTGATCTGTGAATTAATGATGCTGCAGTATTTAAAAAAAATTTAGATTGAATTTCTTTAGTTGCTCTAGAATTACTCAAACCTTGAGATGCTCCAATTAACATTGAATAAATATTTTTAATTGCTCCAGATAACTCTACACCCGTTAAATCTTCTGATATTTCAGTAGAATAATATTCTGTTGATATTATTTTCTTTAAATTTTGAGATACATTTAAATCTGGATTTGCAATTACTGTTCCTGTTCTCATCTTATTAGCTAATCCAGCAGCTAAACAAGGACCTTTGATTGCAGAAATATTTATTTCTTTGTGTCCCTCTTTTTTTAAGAGTTTTTTTATTTTATCTGAAAGAGTTGAAAGCTCATTACCCAATATTGACAAACCTTTTGTTAATAAAATAATTGGTAAATTTTCTCTATAAGTTTTGGATATTTGCTCTACAAACCATTCTATACCAACCGAACTCACACCAACAACAATTAGATCAATATTTTTTTTTAAAATTGATTGTAATTTTTCAAAACGTTCAAATTTAATTTCTGGTGGTAATTGTATTTTTAAAGCTGGGTGAACTTGATTATTTAAATTAATACTATCAATTAAATTATCTTCTAAATGAGTACCAATTATTGTAACGTCATTATTATTATCTATGCATGGAACTGCAAATGCAGAACCCATAGCACCAGCACCTATTATAATTATTTTTTTCATAAGCTAAGATTAAGCTAGAGTTTTTCTAATAGCTTGTTGCCACCCTTGCAATAAGTTATTTCTTAATTTTTTGTTAATTTTAGGGATAAAAATGACATCCTTTTTCCATTTTTTTTTTATTTCTTTAAAGGATTTAAATTCGCCTGATTGATAGCCCGCAAAGAAAGCTACACCTAATGCGGTAGTTTCCTCAATAACTGGTTTCAATACTTTTGTATTTAAGATATCTGATAAAAATTGTGCAAACCAATTATTAGAAACCATACCTCCGTCAACTTTAATGATTTTAGGTTTAGATCCATCTTTTCTCATGGCATCAAACAAATCATAACTTTGATAAGCAACAGATTCTATTACTGCTCTGACTAAATTTTTCCAATCAGTATTCCTAGTTAGTCCTGTGATTATTCCTTTTGCATCAGGATTCCAATAAGGCGCTCCTAATCCCGTGAATGCTGGTACGATATAAATTCCATCATTATTTTTTTTAGATTTTGCGATATTTTCAGTCTCATAAGCATTATTGATTAGTTTAATTTTATCTCTTAACCACTGAACACCAGCACCAGCAATAAAGATAGAACCTTCTAATGCATAAGTATTTTTATTTTTAACTCTATAACAAATTGTAGTTAATAATTTATTTTTGGATAAAATTTTTTTATTTCCTGTATTCATTATAGCAAACGCACCTGTCCCATATGTGCATTTGACAGAACCTTTATCAAAACAAGTTTGACCTACAGCGGCAGCTTGTTGATCACCTAATACTGCATTAATTGGTATTTCTTCACCTATAACTTTTATAGACGTTATTCCGAAATCATCAGCAGAGTTTTTTATCTTTGGCAAAATAGACTTTGGAATATTTAATTTTTTTAGAATTTCTTCATCCCATTTATTTGAATTTATATTATACATCAATGTTCTGCTTGCATTAGTTGCATCAGTTAAATGATTTTTTTTATTAGTTAATCTCCAAATTAAAAAAGTGTCTACTGTTCCAAACATTAATTGTTTTTTCTTTAAAAGTTTCTTTGATATCGAAACATTATCTAATATCCATTTTACTTTTGTTGCTGAAAAATATGGATCTATAAATAATCCTGTCTTATGTCTAAATAAATTTTCTAATTTTCTTTTTTTTAAATTTTCACAAATTTTATTTGTTCTTCTATCTTGCCAAACAATTGCATTATAAACTGGCTTTCCAGTATTTTTATCCCAAAGTATAGTTGTCTCTCTTTGATTTGCTATTCCAATTGAGATGATTTTAGTTTTTAATCTTTTGCTTTTCTTAATCGCTTCTTTAATAGTTTTTAAAGTTACTTTCCAAATCTCCTCGGGATTATGCTCAACCCATCCTAAATTTGGAAATATTTGCTTAAATTCATATTGAGATGAAAAAATTTTTTTTCCTTTAAGATCAAATAGAATAGATCTAGATGAGGTAGTTCCCTGGTCTATGGATAATATTAATTTTTTCAAATATTCTCACTTTGATTAGGTTTTTTTACATTGTAATTTTCTGAAAATTATTAGTAAAGTACAATTATAAAATTATTAAATAGGAGAGTTGATTTATGACTAAAGTTGCAATAATTGGGGCTGGTCCTTGTGGTTTATCAATGCTTAGATCATTTGAACAAGCTGAAAAAAAAGGTGAAAAAATTCCTGAAATAGTTTGTTTTGACAAACAAGACGATTGGGGTGGCCTTTGGAATTATAGCTGGAGAACAGGTTCTGATCAGTATGGAGATCCTGTTCCTAACAGTATGTATAGATACCTTTGGTCAAATGGTCCAAAAGAATGTTTAGAGTTTGCCGATTATTCATTTGATGAACATTTTGGAAAACCAATTCCCTCTTTTCCACCTAGAGAAGTTTTATATGATTATATTTTAGGTAGAGTTAAAAAAGGAAATCTAAAAGATAAGATAAAATTTAATACAACTGTTACAAATGTAACTTATAACAATGATAGTTTCGAGCTCACATATAAAGACAAAAAAAGCGATGCAATTTTAAAAGATACATTTGATTATGTAGTTGTGTCTACAGGACATTTTTCAGTTCCATTTATACCTGAATATCCTGGAATGAAATCTTTTCCAGGAAGAATAATGCATTCTCATGATTTTAGAGATGCTGAAGAATTTAGAGATAAAAATGTTGTTGTTTTAGGAAGTAGTTATTCTGCGGAAGATGTTGCTCTTCAATGTCATAAATATGGAGCAAAAAGTGTCACCATAGGTTACCGACATAATCCAATGGGATTTAAATGGCCAGATGGAATGAAAGAAGTTTTTCACCTAGATAGACTTGAGGGTAGCAAGGCAATATTTAAGGACGGTCATGTACAAGAAACAGATGCTGTAATTTTATGCACAGGATATCTTCATCATTTTCCTTTTTTATCTGAAGAACTTAAATTAAAGACAGGAAATAGATTGTATCCTCCAATGTTATATAAAGGAGTGGTTTGGCAAAATAATCACAAATTGATGTACTTAGGTATGCAAGACCAATTTCATACTTTTAATATGTTTGATTGTCAGGCTTGGTTTGCAAGAGATGTAATAATGGGAAAGATTAAAACTCCAGATAGCTCAGAAATAGAAAAAGATATAAATAAATGGGTATCCTTGGAAGAAAAATTAGAAGATGCAGATCAAATGATAGACTTTCAGACTGAGTATACAAAAGAACTTCATGCTTTATCTGATTACCCAAAAATTGATTTTGAATTAATTAGAAAAACTTTTAAAGAATGGGAGCATCACAAAGTAGAAAATATTATGACTTATAGAAATAAATCCTTTGCCTCACCTGTCACTGGATCTGTTGGTCCGAAACATCATACAGATTGGGAGGTTGCAATGGATGACTCTTTAAAAACTTTTTTAAATCAACCTGAAAAATAATCTTTATTTAAATTCTTATGATATTTGTAAAAAATCTTGAATCTGTTTCTGACCAAGAGTGGTCAAAAACTGATAAATATCCTGGTGTAAGGTGGAAATTCTTAATTGATGCAGATGTTACAGGAAGTTCTGGTCTTTCGCTTGGTTTTGCTGAAATCGAACCTGGTGGTGATTTAATTCTTCATTATCATTCACCAGCAGAAATATATGTTGTTACAGATGGTGTTGGAACATTAAACAAATCTGGTGAACTTGAAGAAATTAAAAAAGGTGATGTTGTTTATATAAAAGGAGATGCAAAACATGCTTTAAAAAATAATGGAAAAGAAACTTTAAAATTTTATTGGATTTTCCCAACAGATAGTTTTTCAGATGTTGAATATCTTTACTAGCCTATACCAAGATGTTTTTTTCTTTGGTCTACCCATGTTCGAATTAAATTATCAAATATTAAACCTATAAAAGCAACACAAAGACCAAGAGTTAATCCAATACCAGCACCATTTTTATCAGACAGAGCTTTTAAAATATATTGTCCTAAATCTTCTGTACCAATAAATGCTCCAATAATTACCATAAATAAAGCAAATACAATTGTTTGGTTTAAACCAAGCATCATGTGAGGAAAAGCTAGAGGAAACTCTATTTTAAATAATCTCTGAAATTTTGTTACACCTGACATTGTTGCTGCATCATGTAAAGCAGTTGGAACACTTCTAAGACCTTCAATAGTATATCTTGTTGCTGGTATAGTAGCATAAACAATCACTGCAATTAAAACTGAAGTATCAGTTATTCCAAAAAGCATCATGACAGGAATTAAATATACAAATGATGGAAAGGTTTGAAAAATATCACACACTCCTAACATAAAGCTTGCTGAATTTTTATTTTGAAAACACAATGTACCAACTGTAAATCCAATTATACAAGATATAATAACTCCAAAAGTTGCCATGTAAGTTGTCACTAAAGCTCTGTCCCACCATGGACTTAAAGCTATAAACAATGTTAATCCACAAACAACTAAAGCAGAACGAATACCACCTATTATATATCCTGCCCCAACAACTAAAACTAATGTAGCCACAGCAGGCATTCTTAAATATAAAGCTCTCATTGGCTGAAGCACATCTACAATCAACCAAGTATTAAATGCTTTTATGTACACGAAGAATGTATCAAAAATCCAATCAACTCCTTTATTCCAAAAATCAGCTGTTGATATTCCTTTGTTGTGTGGAACTTCAAAAAGATAATTATATCCTTCTTTAAAATAAAAAGATCCTAAGTAGGCAAATAAAATTCCTAATATTATTGCTGCTGTAAAAAAAAATGTATTTTTATGACGTTGAAAAAAAGTCAAGTTACCAAAATAATCAATTTGTTTATTAGCCCAAGCTAATGACATTTTATCCAATAATATAGCAATCAAGCTAATACATAATCCCGCTTCTAATGCTAACCCAATGTTTAGCTGATTTAATGCTAGTAATAAATTAAATCCCAATCCTTTTGCTCCAATAAAAGCTGAAATTACTGCCATTGAAAAACACACCATGATGACTTGGTTAACCCCAATTAAAATATCTCTTCTTGCAGTAGGAATTAATACTTTTGTCATTAATTGCCAATTACTACACCCACTCATCCTCCCTGCTTCAATGACTTCTTGAGGTATTCCTCTTAGTCCTAACAAAGTTAACAGTATCATTGGTGGTACCGCGACAACCATAGTTATAATTACCGCCGCATGATCGCCAACTCCAAAAAGTACAATTGCTGGAACTAAAACTGCATATTGAGGCATTGTCTGCATTACTAAAAGTATTGGATATAAAGCTTTCTCAACTCTTTTACTTTTAAATGCTGCAATACCTAAACTTAAACCAAAAACAAATGACAATGGTGCTGCAACCAATATAAAAGAAAGTGTTTGCATTGAAGGTTTCCATTGACCAAAAATGGAAATGTAAATCATGACTAAAGCAGCAAATAATGCAAGTCCTTTACCGCTAAGTTTATAAGCTAATATCGTTGCTCCTGCTGCTACTATTGTCCATGGCAAACCCGGTAGTTCTGCCCAAGGATTTGCATCAATCCAATCCCAACTAGAAAATGCAACAATAGTATTAAGTCCACCTAATAAAATCTCTCTTATTAAATCAATAAGAAAAGTCATGAAAGACGTCACATTTCGGGTAATTTGCAACACTAAGGGTCGAGTTTTAAACTCTTGAGTATCTTCGTTCCAAAACTCCATTGGCATCCATTCATTCATTAAGAAAAATAAGGAGTCGTTTATCCAAATAGGCAGCCATCCTAGAAGTGGAGGCAATCTCCAAAAAACGTCAAAAGCGTAATATCTTACTTCTTTGCCAAATAAAACATATGAGCTTTGGTTTGGATCTTTAATAAATTCTGCCTGTCCTCTTATAAACTTATAAGTTTCAGGAACATCAATCGCAAAACAGAGTGCAAAAAATATAATTAATAAAAATAACCACTGAAATAACTTAGGATATTTATTTATTAATTCCATATTCTAATTATTGTTTTTCCGTCCTCCAAAGACTGTATTGATTATTTTTGACGGATTAATAGAGCCTACAATTTGGTTATTACTATCTATTACAGCTACTGTTTTTTCTTGAGTTAGAATTTTTTCAGCAACATTTTCTATAATCTCATCTTTTGAAACTTTTAAATCACTTAAATTATTGTTAGTGGTTGCATCCATAACATCTTCGATTAGTAAAACTTTTTCTCTTGGAACTTCTTCGGTAAATTTTCTCACATACTCAGTCGCTGGATTTAAAACAATATTAGCTGGTGTATCTAGTTGCTCAATAATACCATCTTTCATAATTGCAATTCGATCAGCTAGCTTTAATGCTTCATCAAAATCATGTGTAATAAACATAATTGTTTTCTGTAATTTTTCTTGAAGTCTTAAAAATTCATCTTGCATTTCTTTTCTAATTAAAGGGTCTAATGCAGAAAAAGGTTCGTCTAAAAACCATATATCTGGTTCTACAGCTAATGATCTAGCAATACCTACCCTTTGTTGTTGACCTCCTGAGAGTTCTCTTGGAAAATAGTTTTCTCTTCCATCAAGACCAACAAGCTTAACCATATCCATTGCTTTGCTGATACTATCCTCAGTTTTTATTCCCTTAATTTGAAGAGGAAAGGCAATGTTTTCTACTACTGTTTTATGTGGTAGCAAAGCAAAGCTTTGAAAAACCATCCCCATCTTATTACGTCTTAAATCAATTAACTCTTTATTGTTCAATTGAAGTAAGTCTTGACCCTCTATAAAAATTTTTCCACCTGTTGCATCTGTTAATCTTGAAATACATCTTAATAAAGTTGATTTTCCAGAACCAGATAAACCCATCACAACTAACATCTCACCTTTAGAAACTTCAAAAGAAGCATTATTTACTCCAACAATGCATCCATTATCCTGAAAAGTTTTTGCATCTACATTGCCATTTGCTTCTTCAAGCATTTTTTCGGCATTTTCACCAAAAATTTTATAAACACTTTCACATTTGATTATTGGGTCAGACATAAACTCTAAATAGGGTATACGAAATTAGAATAAAATAAAAT
>JACLAB010013792.1_pt1 | contig 18097 bp, 14 predicted proteins | sample 8027921 | NCBI WGS metagenome assembly JACLAB01 (sample SAMN15725117, study PRJNA655200) | protist metagenome | isolation source: fluorescence activated cell sorting (FACS) single amplified genomes of... | place: USA: West Boothbay Harbor, Gulf of Maine | collected 2000-07-19 | reverse complement strand
GCGAGCAGTAGCGACAGCGACGACGGCGACGACGACGGGTCGACGGGCGAGCGTTCTAGAGGTGGTGGTCGATATTCGGATTTTGGTGTCGTTGCGGCGGATACTACGGGAAGTGGCAAGCGTCGTCGACAAAGTTTTGCCGCGGATGGGGCGGAGAATGAAATGTCTTTGAGTCAACGAAGTCTCGGAGGAGCGGCGAGCGGGGGATTGGCGCGTTCGACGCGACATCCGGCCAAGAAGGCAGGTGTTAGTACTGGTGAACCGCACGTATCGTTATTGGAGCGATTTGAGAACACTGGATCAGGTTTTAAGACTGCTTCGCCGTTGTTGGAAGCTACGCCGAGTCAAGGGTACGTTCGGCAGTTTGAACAGGAGCGCGCGGAATTTGAAAAGAAAGTTGCAGCTTTAGAAGAAAAGTTGCGCTCCACGCAGAGCGAACGCGATGAATACGAACGCGGCTGCGACGCGTTGCGCCAAGAAAACAACAATATCAAAGAAGCGTATGAAAAGATGAATGCCGAGCGTAAGAGCGGCGTGCAAAAGCTCGCGGTGAACATGGCGATGTTGGAGCGTAAACAAATGCGCATGCAAATCGCGGAAGAGGGCTTGCGTCTGGGTACAATCGGGGTGCAGCGCATTGGATCCGCTCTTCAAGAAGTATGGGAAGATGGCCGCGCTTTTCATGAACTCGATCAGCGTTTGGAAAATTTGGCAGAGTCTAAAAAGTTGGCGGATGAAAAGCGCAAGCAAGTAAAGAAAAACTTGCCGCCTCCAGGAAGCGTCGCTGCCGACACCGCGGCACACGCTGAGTACGTTTTGAGTGAAGAAGTTCACAAGGCTCGCATGGCTATCATTCGTAAAGAAGAAGAAGCGATCAAGGCTGAGCGCGAGAGCTTAGAGCGAGAAAAGGCGGCGCACATTCGCGCGTTGAAGCGTACGCGCGACGAAGATGGATCGAGATTTAACAAGCACCCGGTGTTAGGTGATCGCTACGTGTTGATGAATCTTCTCGGACGAGGTGGGTTTAGTGAAGTGTACAAGGCGTGGGATAGCGTGCAGATGCGTGAAGTGGCTTGCAAGTTGCACCAACTCAATCCACAGTGGAGTGAGGAACGCAAACGCACATACGTGCGTCACGCCGCCCGCGAATGTTCGATCCATAAATCCCTCGACCATCCGCATGTGGTGCGTTTGATCGATGTGTTCGAAGTAGATTCAGATAGTTTCTGCACTGTCTTAGAACTGTGCACTGGCGATGATCTTGACGCACGATTGAAGTCTCAAGGATCCATCAGTGAACGCGAAGCTCGTGCTATTTTAGCTCAAGTCTTCAGTGGCTTGGCGTACATGAGCTCAGGGCAGAAGCGAATCATTCACTACGACTTGAAGCCGGGGAATATTCTCTTTGACGAAGCAGGGCGAGTGAAAATCACGGACTTCGGATTGTCAAAAATCATGGAGGAGCGCGCAGGTGTGGGTACGGGCATCGATAGTGGTATGGAGCTCACTTCTCAAGGCGCGGGGACGTATTGGTACTTGCCGCCCGAGTGTTTCGAAACCGGACCAGCACCTCCAAAAATTTCTAGCAAAGTTGACACGTGGTCATGCGGTGTCATCTTATTCCAAATGATTTACGGCAAGCGTCCATTTGGACACGACATGTCGCAAGAACAAATCTTACAGAGCGGTACGATTCGCAAAGCAACCACGGTAGAGTTCCCGAGCAAGCCAACAATTTCTGCCGAAGGTAAAGCGTTCATCACCAAGTGCTTATCCTACAAGCAAAGTGAACGCCCGGATGTGCTCGAGGCGTCGCAAGATCCGTATATGACGTTTTTATCCAAGTAAAACACGAATATTAGAAATTGATTTGATTTTTGTTAATTGCACAAGGAAATCACAAACTACATGATTACACACGCCTGTGAGTCCCGCTCGCGTTGTCTATCTCTGTCTACCCGCGACGGTGGCGGTCTTGAAGGACTATGCTCAAAATCGGCCGTGTCTAAACCATATTTTTCACGCATTCTTGTGCGCCACGCGCCATCCGAGCTAGTGTTGCCGACGAGCGGAGCGCGCTCACGATCCAATCCATACTTGTCGACGTAATAATCATCATCCTCATCGTCGCTATCGACGCCTGCACTCACTAAGGCCGCGCGTCGCAGCGCTATAGCTAAAATTATACTTAGGATTTGCACAAAGAACAACACCAGCATCAACGCCGTTACGGCGTTTTGATGCTCCTTGATGAGTTCCCAGGCGTGCGCTTGCTCGCCAGTAATATCCCGCGGCACCGATCTAAACGCCTGTCCGCTCGAACAGTACGCAACCAGTGCCGCCTGCAATAGCACCATAAAACCAACTTGATACGCATACACACCTAAACAACACGCGTTTGCATTCTCCGCGCCCGCCAAGCCCAACCACGCCGTCAGCGCCGCGTATCCCCCGCTCCCGCCGATAAAATACAAAAACCAAGGCTCGGTCTCAAAAAATGAATGCACGCGCGCTTTGACCGCGTCAACATTCGATGCATTCTCTTCCATTGGCGGCGGCGGCGATGGCGGCGGCGACTTTGCGCCCCACGCGTCGTCGTCGACGTCCCAACCCACGCGTCGCTTGTTGAATCCCAACCACAAATGAAACGCAAACAGCGCCGTCGCCAACCCTCCAACGAGCAACACCGCGTTCGTTAACCTCAACAGCGCGCGTAAGAACGACTTGAGACCCGGCGAACGCGCGCGACGCGCCATAGACACCATTTCTAAGACGTAACACTAATCGTAGCGCCACGTCAACGACCAAGCGTGCGTCGGTACGCCCGCGTCCGCGCGCGTCGATGCCCCCGCGTCCGCGCGCGTCGATGCGTCCGATTACTCTCACTCGTCCGCGCGCGTTCGACGTCTGCGTGTCGTGATCTTGCGTCGACGTGTCGTGAGCGTGCGTGCGCGTGAGTGACGAGACGGAACTCCGCGGCGCGCATCTTGCACGTCGCGCTCTTCAGCGTCGTCGTCGACACCGACGACGAGCGCGCGGCCACATGCCACGGAGTGTTGGTATGTTCACATTTGACAATCACTCAAGCCTCGCGCACCGCCTGCGTCGCGCACGTGAAGAAGATGATGATTCTATTGAGAACTTGGCCAAGTACATCGAACCGCCAGAGATGTTGACGACGACGTGGCACAAGGTGGCAGGTACGTACTCTTTTGACCCTCGGATCTCGTGAATGTGCGCGCGATGCATGGACTGACGAGGCGATTGACTCGTTTCTTATCGCGCGCGCGCAACAGCGTTGACGTTTTGGGCTGTGAACTTTTATCTGTGGTTCGCAGTCACCGGCAAGGCGTTCGTCCCACTCGGGCTATACTTCACCGCGTTGGTGAAGAGTGTGTTCATAACAAATGTTTCGGATGAATACGGGCCTCATGCGGAGCAGGCGGGCATCGTCGTCATGATATACGCGTGGTTGCTGAGTGCAATCTTCATTTATCCAACGTACTGCGTTTTTGGACCGAGCGTGTGGCTGAAGTATGCGTTTTTAGTGTACATTGGGTGGTATTTGGTTCTCGATCGGCGCGCGCCGGCATCTGGTAAACGGTTTATTCCACTTTTCCGTCGTCTGCCATTTTGGCGCGTATTAAGCGAGTACTTCCCCGTTCGGCTGCACGTCATGTCAGAGCTCGATCCGGCGGGAAATTATCTGTTTGGTTATCACCCACACGGAATCATCGGTGTCGGCGCATTGTTGACGTTTGCCACCGAAGCGACGGGATTTTCTAAAGCATTTCCCGGGCTGGATTTACGCTTGCTCACACTTTCATTAAACTTTAAGTTTCCATTTACGCGAGAGGTGCTCTTGGCGCTTGGCATTAATAATGTCTCAAAAGAAAGCGTCATCACGAATTTGACGAGAAAACCAGGCGCTAGCTGCGCTATTGTCATAGGAGGTGCCGCGGAGGCTTTGGATGCCAAGGCCGGCAGCGCAACTTTAACGTTAGCTCGTAGAAAAGGATTTGTTAAGATGGCGCTCCGAACAGGAGCGTCGTTGGTGCCTGTTTTTGCATACGGCGAAAATGCAATTTTTGATCAAACAATTTATCCCGAGGACTCAAGGCGCCGAAGATTTCAATTGTACTGTAAGCAGCTCATCGGCATCACGCCACCTGCCTTTTACGGTCGATCTCTGAGCAAAGGATTGTGGCGACGATTATTTGGCGAAGTTGGCGTGCTCCCGAAGCGCGAACCGATCGAGGTCGTCGTCGGACAACCCATCGCAGTGCCTAGAATTAGCTCCCCGTCGACGGAAATCATCGACGAGTATCACAAAAAGTACTGCGACGCTTTGAAAGATCTCTACGAGACCCACAGGCGCGCATTTCACAAGCTCAATCGCGGTCACTCAAGCGATGATTTGTTGTCTGACGTGCTCAGTAGACGCGATAGACTGCGGGCGATGCAATTTCGATAGCTTTGCGGGTTGCTACACGGTATCATAGGCGGCACGCATTCTTCTTGTAACACCAGTACGAATACGAATATTGAAATAATCTTGCATGTATTACAAATCAGCGCGTTGTTTAAGCCTTGCTGCCAGTGTAGCGAAGGAGAACGCCATCGTTACCTAAGATGAAACCTTGGTTTTCGCCTTGGAACTTCACCGTGTAAAGGTTGGCAGCGACATCATCGGTACCACGATCACGCTTCCACGTTCGACCTTGATCGTTGGAATAGAACACGCTTCCCGAGCCACCGACGGTCCAGAACGTCTTGCCGCTCGGGGAGTACCCCAAATCAAGCAAACCAAAGCCTCTGGAACCAATCTTACCTTCGACAAACTCAGAATCTTCCTCTGGCATACCCGTTTGCTCGGAGAAGAAGATGCCACCACCGCGAGTGAGCTCCCAAATACCACCATCCGGACGCCATCCCATGCTTTGAACGCGGCGAGCGGAAGTTCTGTTGTGCGGTTGCCAGTACGCTTGGCCCGGAGCCCAAGACATGTAAAAGTTGCCGCGGGAGCTCAAACCCAAGTACTCACCTTTGTCGTTGCGCGCAATGTTAGAGAACGTACCGGTGTAATACGATGCACCGGTAATACCCGAAGAGACCGTACGGTTCAACGTGGCGCTGACGGTTTCTTCGACCGCAGCCTTCCAGTTGCGCGCCGCGTCGCTGGTGAAATAAATGGCGCCCTCATCCGTAACCATTTCCGCGGTACCGTTATCCTTCACCGCGGTGATCAACACTGGCGCACCGGGCAACCGCGGAGACAAACCAACACGTTCCCAGTTCACACCACCATCAGTCGTGTGCAACAACACCGCGGGTTTACCGATAATCCAACCCTCGTTCCCGATGAAGGACACGCTGTTGAATCGATAGTTCACGTCGTCATCCAACAACGAGCTTAAATCTCTCGCATCCCACGTCTTACCGCCATCCTTCGTCTCCAACACGGTCTGTCTCGTCCCGAGCAAGAAACCATGGTTCGGATCGCTCGTCGTGAACGCGATATCCAAAAGAATCACCCCCGGTTCCAACGGGAGCTCCACTTGTTCCCAAAACGAAGAGTCGATCGACGACCCACCGAGTTCAAGCGCGCGCGCGCGGCGATCTGCCGGCATCGCCGCCAACGCAGCCGCGAGCGTCACCGTCTTCGTCGCCAACGCGCGGCGCGAGACGCGCATCGCCGGCGCCTCCGTGGACACGGAGGCGTCCGCGTTCGGCGTATTCGCCATGACGGTCGTCGCGCGGCGCGCGGCGTGCGGGCGCGCGCGCGGCGCGCGCGCGGCGGACGCGGTGAACGTCACGGCGGAAGGTGCGATCATAGACGCAGTCGTGTGTGCGGGCGGGCGTGCGATGGAGGTCTCCTTGGGCGCGCGCGCGAGTGAGTGCGGGCGCTGCGCGCGATCGCATAAAGGGTATCGCGCGCGTGATGACGTCATCCATGGACATGGAGTGGGCATTCTCGCGTGACATGTTAATATACGGACCGAGTGTCCGAGTATAATTTATATTGCGACACTTGACATGGTATATAACACTGAGCAAAATGAATCAGTGTACGTGTCGTGTGTCCGAATAATATGCGAAAAGCACTTATGCGAACGCGCGCGCGCGTTCGCGCCGACACTGCGCGACGCCGCGATGTCCTGGGCGCACGCGGCGAAGGATGCCGCGCCGTTCGTCTTTACTGCGCGTGCGAAGCCGTCAGTGACGGACGGCGAGACGTCAGCGCGCGCGCAGGATGATTTAAACGCGCCCGCGAGTGACTGTGATTTAAAACACGAGTCGCCTGAACGAGAGAACGTGGATGATGGCGACGCCGTCGACGAGCGGGCGAATGTCACGGAGAGCGAGAACAGTGGTGGCGACGCGTCTGTATCGGATGGTCAAGAGCCGCAGGCGGTGGAAACGGCGAACGACGATGTTATTGGTGAGTTGAGAGAAGCCGTCGCGCGCAAGACTTTGGAAGTAGACGCGCTCAAGGCGCAATGCGAGCGCCTCAAGGCTGCCGCGGCGCAAAGTGGACGGTTACAAGCGGCGTATGCAAACGTAGATGAGACCGAGAAGCGGCTGACGAAGGAGCTCGAGGAGAAGAATGTTGAACTGTTGGACGCAAAGCGCGAGGCGGAGACAGCGCAAGCAGAGCGCGTAAAAGCGGAAGAAGAGTGTGCAAAGTGCGACGAAGGGCTAAAAAAGATGAAAAGTGAGTTGCATGCGGCATTAAAGAAAGCACTTAGCGCGAACGAAGAACTTCGTACGCTAAAAATGTCCGCCAGTAGCGTTAAAGACGTACTTGAGGCTGAGCGCGACAGCTTGAGTGAAGCGCTGGCGGCAAAGACGAGCGAATATGAACGAGTCAAGGACGAACTCGAAGCACGAATCGATGCTGCTGACGCGCGAGTGAAAGATCTTGAAGCACAAGTCACGATGGTGCAGAAACAATTGGACGATGTGAGTCTAGCTCGTGACGAATACGCCGCAAACGCAAGCGCGCTTGAGAGCGACGTTGCGCGCTTGCGAGAGGAACTCAATGACTTGAGCAACGTTTCTTCAGAGGTTTCGTCGCCAGAAGCGCCCAAAAGCGCAGATTTTAACGCCGAGTGCGAGTCTTTGGAACGTATATTCAAGGCTGAAGAGGCTGAACTAAGCGAATTACGCGCGGCGCTCGATGCTCGCTCAGAGGAGTTGCGCGTTTCTCGAGAAAAAGAACAGGCCCTTGGTGTCGCATTGAACGATGCCGAGGCTCAAATCGTCGAGTCCAGAATGAACGTTGATCTCATTGTTGCCCGTGCCGAAAAAGCCAGTCAGTTATTCACTGAAAATGCCTCAGCGTTACGAATGGCTAACGCAAAGGCGGCTACGGCGCAAGTTGAAATCACCGTCGCCGAGCTCAAGGCTAAAGAGTTACAGGATGAATTAGACGCAACTTCAGCGGCGTATGAAGAGCTCAAGACCAAGTATGACGATGTTATCGAGCAACGCGACAAAGCGGAGAATGATACGAACAAGACGTCAACCAATGAACATCATTTAGCAAAGGAGTCTCTAGAGCGTGCTCTCGAAGACGTGTCGCGCGAGCGCGACACTTTGAAGAGCGAACTCGGCACGGCAACGCTCGAATGTACGAATATCCGCGCCGAACTCGATGGCTTGAAGATTGATCTCGCCGAAGCTCGCACGCGTTTGTCGCCCGTCAAGGCTGGGGCTTCAACAGATGTCATCGAAGCGCTCGAATCTGAGCGTCGAGCCCGAGCATTGTACCAAACGGATGCGCGCTACTGGCGCGAACGCTACGAGGCTCTCGTCGAGTCCTCTCAAGCACCCGTGTCGTCCACATCAACGCCATCGCGTTCAAAGACCACACCCATCCCTTATGGGTTCACACCAGGCAAGGCGTTGGCTATCGCCGCCGGCATTACACCCGCCCCGGAACCCGTAGACGCCGAAGCCGAAGCCGAAGCCGAAGTCGAAGTCGCGGCGTCTGATTCCCCCGGCTCTCCACCCACCGTGACGTTTGCCCCCGCCCCAGCGCGCACCATCGAACACGCGCGTATACCAGTGCGACTTAAACCAATCACTCCGAGTTCAAAGCTCAGGACATACTTTTAATGTTCATTGTACACGCGCCAGAGTCAGCGCGCCGCGTCCTCACCTTGATCATCTTTATCCACCCAATGCGCGTCATACACGCGCGCACACGTCGCGTGCGCGCACGCCCACGCACGCGTGCGCCGCCTTAGAACACGCGCACGCGCATACACGACGTTTTCGCGGTCGCCATGTGCGTCGACACGGAGCAAACGACGACGATTACCGAAGTGACCGTCACCACCGCCAGCGCCGGCGCTGGGACACAAAAGTACTCCGCCGCGCTCGAACCGAGCGCGATCGCGAAGACCTTTGCGCGTCAGTACGTGGTGATTGATAACGTGGAGTACGACGTCACGGATTTCAAGCACCCGGGAGGGAGCGTGATGTATTACATGTTGTCCAACACGGGCGCGGATGCGAGCGAGGCGTTTAAAGAGTTTCACGCGCGGTCTAAAAAAGCACGCAAGGCGTTGAATGCGTTACCGCATCGCAAGTTGAGCGATGGCGAAGGACTGACTATGGATGCGCAGGAAAGCGCGATGTTGAAAGATTTCGCGAGATGGCGTAAGGAGCTGGAACGAGATGGATTTTTCAAGCCGTCGCCGCTTCACGTGGCGTATCGTTTCGCCGAGCTCGCGGCGATGTTTGCTTTGGGCACGGCGTTGATGGCGGCAAAATGGCATGTAAGCTCTATCATTGTGTATGCATTTTTCTTCGGTGCGCGTTGTGGATGGGTGCAACACGAAGGTGGTCATAACTCGCTCACGGGGAACATTTGGTGGGATAAGCGCGCGCAGGCGTTTACGGCGGGCTTTGGTTTGGCGAGCTCGGGCGACATGTGGAATAACATGCATAACAAGCATCACGCGACGCCGCAAAAGGTTCGTCACGATATGGACCTCGATACCACACCCGCTGTGGCGTTCTTCAACAAAGCTGTAGAATCGAACCGTCCGCGCGGATTTAGCAAGCTTTGGCTTCGCGCGCAAGCGTGGACTTTTGTGCCGATTACGTCGGGTATGGTTTTGTTCTTTTGGATGTACGTTTTGCACCCGCGAAATGCGATTCGTCGTAAGAACGCTGAAGAGGCGTTCTGGATGATCACCGCTCACGTTGTTCGCACGTCTGTCATCAAGGCTGTCACCGGGTACTCTTGGTTGACGTCGTACGGCTTGTTTTGCGCGTCGATGTGGGCGGCTGGATGCTATTTATTTGCTCACTTTTCCACGTCACATACGCACTTGGACGTCGTCCCTAGCGACAAGCACATCTCTTGGGTTCGTTATGGCGTCGATCACACCATCGATATCGATCCGAGCGCTCGTTACGTCAACTGGCTCATGGGCTACTTGAACTGCCAAGTCATCCATCACTTGTTCCCGAGCATGCCTCAGTTCAGACAGCCCGAAGTCTCTCGTCGCTTCGTCGCCTTTGCGAAAAAGTGGAACTTAAACTATAAAGTTCTCACCTACTACGGTGCTTGGAAGGCCACGTTCAGTAACCTCAACGATGTCGGTAAGCATTATTACGTTCACGGCTCGCACCCCAAATCGGCCTAAGCGCTCGGTTCACGCGCGTCGCCTCGGCGTGCATCATTTATCGTTTCACCATGCGTTTAGCCCTTAGCGCGCATGTTTAAAACATCTTAATTTATGTTTATGTACACACATCTGCTCCTATGCGATTGCACGCGCCTCGAATGTCACCTCGACGTCGTTACGCGCCGAAAACCTGAACCCGTAGCCAAGCCCCGGCCAGCCTCACTCTCCGCCGCCTCCGAAAACCCACGCGTCACCATGCGCGCCTGGGTCCTCGGCGCCAGCGCCGCATTCGCCATCGCGCTCGCGGTGACGCTCTCGGTCACGCTCGTGCTCCTGCACGACAGCGGCGACGACGGGGTAAACAACGCGCAGTGCGCCACCGCAGCCACGGCGTCTGGGGACTTTTTCCCATCGTCTTCGCGCCTGAGCGCCGACGCATCGACGACGGGAAGCACCGCCGCGCTCGTCGAACCTTCCGTGGCGTTCTCTGTGACGTATAACACGACGTTTAAGGTTGTGCGGACGTTGGCGCACCTCTCGGGCGTGCCCGCGAAGACGTACGTGTTGTACCAGTGCGGGACGACGGCGCCGACCGCAGACTCGGATGGCACGGCGTTCGCGTCGGGAACGCAGTACTTCAGCGTTCCAGTGCAGAAAGTAGCCACTGGGTTGACAGTTGCTATTGGTTTCATCGAAGAGCTCGGGTTGCGGTCGAGTATTGACGTGGTTGATCCGGGAGCCGTGCACGCGCCGTGCTGGCAGGAGGATGAAGAAACCGGGGACATGACGGGCGTGGACGCTACGGCGAATTGGAACAGCGCCGCAAACGCTTACGATACAGTCGCAGCCTGGGCGACGGCAACGACTGATTTTGACTTGGTGATTACCGACCGGTTTAACACAGCGGGCTCGGGCACCGATAAGGATGTCAATTTTGACGCGTCTGAAGCGCCGCTCGGTATGCTCGATCGTTTGGAATACGTCAAGTTTTTGTCCCTCTTTTACAACATGGAAGCCAAGGCGAATGCGTATTACGCTGACCAAGTCAAGCGATGGGAGTACATGCGAGACAGAATTACGTACGCGCAAAACAATGGAAGAATTGCGTCCACGTACACGTGTGCGTGGGTTGAAGATCAATCGTACACGTGGGCGGGCGTTTCCTACGTGTCTTTTGTCGTGTCGTTCGCGCAGTTTGAACAAGATATCTGTACGGGTGCCGGCTTGACGACGTTCATCCCGAGCGCTGCCGCATCTGGAGCAACGACACATTCGTACTCTACAATGGCTGCCTTTCACGCCGCCATTGCGAACGTGAACGTAATCTTTGACAAGACGTACTTTTACACGCCGAGTACGACGACGAAAGCCAGCGTTTACGCGAAGCTCGGGTTCGACCAATCATCCGCAGCAGGTATCAAGGCACTCACGTCTGAAGGAACTATTCTTCGCATGGACAAACGCGTGAGTGACGCCGATCCACTCGTCACGCACTCATCTGCGTCCGAGGGCTTGGATTGGTTTGAAAGCTCGTTTGCGCATCCCGCGTTGGTGCTCTCTGATTTGAGTCGCTTGGTTTGGCTCGACAGCGTCGCCGGTATCGACGCACCGCAAGCGGGATGCTCTCGATTTTTCCGCGATATCAAAGCTGACGATACTGTCGTAAAAACGACCGCAGCTGACTGCCCGGTGTACGACGCCGCTCGAATCTCCGGGACATGCGACGCGCAACTCGACGAGCAAGGCATCACGCTCGACAAACTCTACGGCTACAACAGCCCGGCGTCGATGGTCTCCGTGACCGCGAGCTTTCTCATCGTCTTTGCGGTGGCCTTGATGGCGTAAAGACGTCAATGCATATTGCGTCAAAATGTTAGGCTAATTTCTTTTGGGGCGGGTCAAGTGTTGACGATTAGAAGTCTTGAATGGCTTCGTTGGCAGTCTTCATCCTCGACGTCGTCGCGGAGACCATCGGTCTCCACGGCGCACACGTTGTCGATCACTATGCATCGCATAGGGCTTGATCACGTCTAAATGATTACGGAAGATTATTACAAATATTGAAAATTCATCCTTACGGACTCTTGGTTGGTTGATTTAATTCTATCTACAAGTAAATTTTCTCCACTCGCTACGTGTTTCACGGGAACAGCATTTGACCCTTAAGAAACGAATTCCACGCGAAGCACGAGGATAAATACATTGAGGCTGTGTACAGGAACACAGTTTGAAAACTCCCCGTTGCTTCAACGGATGCGCCAGTGACCATATTTGCAATAATCGCGGCGACAACGCCGACGGTGTTTGTGAATCCGAGAATGGCTCCAGCGCGAGACGGCGCGACATCTTGCAGATACGAATGATAGCCTGCCACGGCCACGGCTTGTAAACCGAGGGTGGCAATAACAAATCCCAAAGCCACCGCGGGCGTTGTCGTTGTTTTCAACGCGAACAAGCACACCGCGGGACCAATCGTCGCAATGTTCATGGCCAAACGCCGCACTTTCCACTTTTGCCAATTGTATTTGTTAATCAACTTGTCCGCGACTTGTCCAGAACTAAAAGACATGAACGCTGTAAACAACCAAGGGATCGCGCCGGCCAGCCCTGAGCTCGCTATCGATAGTCCGAGGTCTTGCGCGAGGTAGATGGGTAGCCAGCTTTGCAAAATCATGAAGCCCCAGTTGACGACGATGTGGCACCACAACAAAGCGACGAGTTGCGTGGCAACTTCCGTAGGTAAATCATCCACCTCAACCTCTGCATCTTTAGATGATGTCCTTTCGTGTGCCACAGCCGACGAAACACGTGGTACATACTGCTTCACGCTTTCGGGCATCAAGGAGTAAGCCAGAAGCGCGAAGCAAGCACCGAACAATCCAAACAAATAAAAGACAAATTTCCAGCCAAACGTCGCAATCAAACCACCAGCTGCGGCTAAACCGAACGCAGACCCGATGTTGAACAACGCAAATATCGTCGACAACGCACCGCTTCGTCGCTCGGCAGGAACATGTGCGGCCACCGCGGCGGCGCTCGCTGGTAACGCGCAACCGCTCGCCGCGCCAAACATAAAGCGCGCCGCTAAAATCGCATATACTCCACCGCTCAGCGGCGTGAGCGCCACCGCCGTTGACCACAAAAACAAACCAAACAGAAGCACTTTAGCGCCACCATAACGGTCGGACGCAGCGCCAGCGGCGAGTTGCGTGACGCCGTAGCCCCACAAAAAAGCGCTTTGCGCCGCGCCGACGTCTTTCAGAGACATCGCGAGTTCAGCTTTGATGCTCAGCGCCGCCGCGGCGAATATCGTGCGATCCGCCGATGCGAGTAGCATGGCGATACCGAGGCAAAGCACGATGACGCGCGTCTGCGAGGCCGTGGTCGCCGAAGGCTTGACGTCATCGTCAGCGAAGCCCGCCGCGGAGGCTCTGACGAGGACAAGAGCTCGTGCGCGGGGACGCTCGTTCGTTGCCGGTATGCATCGCACCGAAGGACGTGCACACGCACTCACGCGTGCGGTTGCACGCGGTGCTCGCGCCCGAGTGTGCGATTCAATGCGAAGACGTCGCGGACGCGCGCGAGGGCGCGTGAGGGCGGCGGCTGGCGCGAGCCGCGAGGCGCACGCGGCGGGCATCGCGCTTCGCGCTCTGGCGTTGCTTTCGCTCGTCACGTGCATGTGCATGTAGCAAGTGTCGTTATTACAAATTGACTTGACGCATTAATCGATTCATATCAAGCTATTCGTTGCGTTTGACGGTTCGTTGCGTTTTGGCGACGGCTGGCCGTACTGCGGAGCGTACGGATTTGTGCTCGGCGGCGCGTAGGGGACTTGGTTTGCAAACTGATGCTGCTGGTGTTGTTGTTGTTGGTACGTTCCCGGCATGGGCAACTGGTTAACGTTACCATATCCTTGTGGCTGCTGCGAATAATACATACCAGGCATCTGCATGCCCATCGGTGGAGCTTGTCCGACAGCACGCGTTGGAGCGAGCGCGGAAGAGTACGGCGCTTGCGCGTAGTGTGCAGGAGGAGCCATGGCGGCCATCCCCCGCGCGCCCGTGGGCGACGGCGGCGCTTGCGAGTACAAATCCGCTAAAGCATCCTTGCTCAAATTTCTAACCATGGGTTGACCGAAAGGGTTGTCGCCGAATGGGTTGGTACTACGAGGAGACGGTTGCTGCTGCTGCTGTGGGGCAAACTGCTGCGGCGGTGGCGGCTGAGTCGGGACCGATGCAACATGCATTGGCGCTACTGGCATGGAAAAAAAGTCCAACTGATTGGAAGCCGTAGCGGGCTGCGTGGATGGTAAAGCTAGGCGATCCGTAGTCGTCTGTGGCGCTGGTAGCGCATTTGAGTTGAACGGGTCTGCGTGTGGCGCGCTACTTGGCAGCGACGTCGGGGCGCTGCTGAAATCAAGCTGACTTAACGCATCAGTCACAGACGAAGGCGATGGATTTGCTGCCTGGATGGATAGCAAATCATTGCTTGGAACGGCCACATTGAGCGCTGGAGCTGTTCGCACAGACGTGGATGCAGACGGGCCTAACATTCGCCGCTCTCGAAGAGGTACGCCCTCAGTCGGTGCTGATTGATAATACTCCTCCATGCTTTGTAAAAATGTAGGAGGTGGTGCTTCAAGCTTGAAATCCATCGGTCCGCTCTGATCAAATGCACCCGCCTCTTCACACGTCTTGTAAAAGCGTTGCAAGTCGTCTATTTGAGTCAAGTATTTTTTGAAGATGGCCAATCCTTTCGCCGCTTGTACCTTGGAGGAATCAAAGTACTTATCTACTAAGTTTATGATTGCTTCATTCATCACGTGATACACCTTGAACGAATCGCGTAAGATGAGACTGAGTGTAAATTTGGCAACGGCGTTTTTGCGAACCACGGCTGATTTTGGCTCACAATCCGTAATTCGTCGCGCCAACGTTTGTAATAGCGGCATGACTGTGAGCACACGATCAATGTCACAGTTTCTTAGCGCATTTTCTTGATTACGTCCAGGTGCTGTGAAGAGTTGCGGAACGTGCGCGTGCAACGCGCAAACCTCCTCGAGGTACGCCGCGTACGTGCGCGTCCAGCCCGCAAGCTCTTGTGCATCCGTCGTGGACTCATCCTTCCAATAGCGAATGTTGAATAACATTTGCTCTTTAGGTCCGTATGTCTTGCGCGATAAAAACTCCAAAAATCTAAAAAACTCTCGCTTCAATTCCACGCCGCTTTCCATTAATAATCTGTGCAACACCACGTGCGTCTTCAACATCGTCCGCCAATGCGCACATTTACGGATTTGCCGCGCCGTAGCCTCGAGGACAAATACTGCATCTTTTGGTTTACCGCCATCGGCGCATAATGCAAGCAAGAACCTCACGTGCTTCTCCTTTGGAGGTAAGTCATCCAAATTCGTCGCCTTGACGAAAGCCGTCTGCGCGTCTGCAAATTCCTTCGGTACAGACGCCGCGGCTACTTTCGCCTGTTATAATCCGCACAAAGCAAATCAAACGTTCCGTCGTCAGTACACCTCGCTCGCGTCTACCGCGCCCAAAAAAGCGCGCGTCGAGAAAGAAAGCGCGCGCGCGAATGCTCTCAACCGCGCGCTTTGACCACCCAACTCGCGCCGTCGCACGCCGCCCCCGCGCACGCACGTCGCGCATTCGCGCGCCACCCCCACATCCACGCGCACGCGCCCATCCATCACCCGCGAATCCACGCACGCGCACGTACCTTGCCGTGATCCCACAACGACGTTTTGACATTCCCATGCTTATCAGTGCGACTCCCTACGCCTCGCGCCGCGTTCACCTCCTCCACCACCGCGCGCGCCACGCGCGTGGCTTTTTTCTGCAACCGTATCGGCATCGTCCCAACCGCGTCGTCGCGTCGCGCGCGTGTGAATGACGATCACGGATGACGATGATGGCACGGGCCGAGCGGCACACGCCACGTCCGCGCACGCGCACATCCACAGAGTCTGACGCGCGACGCGACGCACGCACGCACGAGGACGCGGGCGGGATGTTTAACACGTTTTATAAGACGTTCATGTCGGTGCGTGCGCGACGCGTTGGACGCGCGCGACGGGCGTGGTGGGCGCGGATGGATGCGCGCGCGATCGATCGCTGAGGGTTGGTCAGCGTGTGTCGCCGGCGTGCGCGGCGCGATGTCGCGCGCACGATGGCGCGTGACGCATAGCGTGACGCGTGGCGTGTGTGTCGCGTGGCGTGGCGTGTCGTGGCGCGCGTGCGTGCGCGCGAGAGGGTGTAGACTAACGGATGTGTTTTTGGACTGGCGCAGAACTCGGCGGTGTACGTCGGCGTGATCGTCGCCGGCGCGCTCGCGGGCGAGAAGGTGCTCAACTATGCTTTCGATCGCGCGTGGGAGAATAACAACAAGGGTAAATTATGGCCGGACGTACGCCAACGCCTCGAACTCGATGAATAAACGCGCGAGAGGATTCACGCGCGCGCGTGTAGCGATGTAATTTTTATATGGAATGGAAAACGGCTTGAGAAATGCCTTGAACTACAATTACAACCGCGTGTGCTGTCCAGTGAGCGGGCTATGTGCGGGCGCTAGAGCACTGCGTCTTGAGGCGACGCGTCGGCGCCGCTCGAAACGCGCTGGAGCGCGGCGTGCAAGCTCGAGTGCGATTCATTCATGACTTCAATCGAGTGTCTAAATAACACGGGACCGATGAATAAATTGATGACGATGTTCGCCACGGCTAAGGTGGAGAATGCGGGCCCCCAGTATGGGAAGCGCGCGGCGACTGTGCGAGCCAATCCAAGGGCGACGCCCGCCTGCGTGACGTGCGCCATCCATTCCACGTTGCGTCGCTTCTCGCCCGTGATTTCACTCACTTTGGGAGCCTTCAACACTCGAGCCGCGACTGATGTGGCACAAAACAGCGCGAACAAGCGCACGGTCACGAGACCGACCGCGATGACGAGAGAATTCCACACATTTTCTAATTTTAAGCTCGCGCCAGCCAATGTGAAGAAGAATAAATTCACCGCGGGAGAAATTGCGTGCACCGCGGCGCGAAGCTCTTCACGCTCGGCTTCACCCGTTGCGTGCTTGCGATTCGCCGCTGTAACACCCGCAGCAACACACACCAAAAGTGGTTCTAACCCTAAGTGCTCGCTCGCGATAAACGTACACGCGGCGCTGACGCATATGCATCCGACGCGGACATTTTTCCAGCGCGCGATGACCGACGAAGGTCTGAGCATCCGCCCGAGAACTAGACCGGACACGTACCCAGCGGCGACCGCACCGAGAACTCGAACGAGTGGTTGAAGCACTTTCGCTCCGAGCCGAGCGCTTTCGAGCTGCATAGCCGGCCGCAACACGACGAGCAACGCGCGCGCCGCCGAAGACGTCGTCGCCGCCGAAGCGTTATCGCCGTCGCGTCCTACGGCACCAACCGCAGCCTCGGCGACAATCTTGTGAAAATCCAACCCACTCAACGCCACGAGCTCGACGTTCATCGCGAACATCGCAACCACGAGCACGTCTTTCACCACCGTCGCGCTCAGTATGTGAGAACAAAACGGTCCGCTCGCTTCGCACTCAGTCATCACCGCTAGCGCGCTCGCCGGCGACCTCGCCAGCGCCAACGTCGCCGTTAACGACGAAACCGCGTACACGTGCGCCTGACTTAACCCCTGTAAAAATTCGACGCGCGCGGCGAACACTGTCGCAAAACTCGCAAACGTCAACCCCCACGTAAACGCGACGATGGCGGCAATCGTCACCGTCGTTCGCCGCGCATTCTTCCTCAATTCCCCAGCTATAACCTCAGCACCCGCCGCGAGACCAATACACGCGAGACACCCGTTATCAATCGCCCACAATCGTTGCATGGATGCGCGCGTGAGCGCGCCGAAACCGTGCGCGCCGAACGCCACGCCCGCGAGCAAGTACCCGGTAATCTTCGGCGTCCCAAACGCCCGATTCATCCCCTGCGCGCGCGTGCACACCGTCAGTACGACACGATAATACGCCACTCGTACGTCCCAAACGCGCGCCATTGGCGTCGTCGCGCATCGATCGTCCTCGCGAGCGCGCTCGAATCAATCCTTTGAGGTGATTCCATCCATCCATCACACACGCGCTGTGCGCGCCGAACGCCCACGTCCATCGCCACACCGGCGCTCGGTCGTACGCGCACGCACACGCGCACGCACCGAACCCACGTACACGGCGACGGCGACGACGAGCGGGAGCCGAACCCACGCATCGTACGGCCAGTCACCATCCATCGCGTCACTCACTGACGCCACGCGTGCCGCGCGCATGCCGCGCCCGACGACCGCGCACGCGGGCACGATCGCGGACAAGACGATCGATGAGCTCACGCACGCGCTCCGTCGCGGACGCTACGACGCGGCGCCGCCGTCGGCGCTGGCGAAGCGCGTGGCGGAGACGCTGATTCAGACCGTGGC
>JACLAB010005227.1_pt1 | contig 18109 bp, 16 predicted proteins | sample 8027921 | NCBI WGS metagenome assembly JACLAB01 (sample SAMN15725117, study PRJNA655200) | protist metagenome | isolation source: fluorescence activated cell sorting (FACS) single amplified genomes of... | place: USA: West Boothbay Harbor, Gulf of Maine | collected 2000-07-19 | reverse complement strand
CGCGGGCGACGCGCGCGGTGGGCGCGCACGGGTGCGTGCGGGCGGTGCGCGCGCGCGCGCGCGGTGGCGGCGCGCGCGCGCGGTGGGACGTCGCGGAGTTCTCGGTGGGACGTCGTGGATGACGATAGCGCGAGCGGCGATGGGGCGGCGTCTGCGGTGTTTGACGCGCGCGCGGCGTTCGTGGCGCTGGGGGCGACGGCGGTGATTGGGTTGGCGAGTGCGTCAGCGGTGCGCGCGGAAGGGTTCGGGTCGTCGACGTCGGCGGTGGTGAATCAGCCAAAGCGCGGGGTGGAGGTGGAGACGTTGTTACGGTTGGATGAAAAGGCGCGGAATAGAGAGACATCGGCGCTGACGAGAGGGAACATAGATATTTTATTGCAAGAGTTGAATGCGTTGAATGCTGTTGATGAGCAGGAGCTCGAACAGGTGGATGCGGAGTTGGCGCTGTTGGCGGCGCAGAACCTCGAAGGCGAGTTGAATGATTTTGTGAATTCAGACGCGTATGCGAATTTGAGTGCGCAAAAGCAGCGTATTGTGGAGAAGCGCGCGAATGAGGCTGCGCTGCAACGACGATTAAAGGAGCGCAAGGTGATTTTTGGTCAGCTCGCGGCGCAGTCGCCGGTGATTGTGTACGGCGCAGCGTTTGTGGCGTCGGTTGTGAGTAACACGGCGATGCACCCTTTGGATACCATGAAAGTGAGAAAGATTTCATTAAAGCAGAACAAGGGTATCGCGGCGAGCTTGGATGAGGACATGGGTGCGAGTGATACGATGGACTACGAGCCCACGTGGGACGAAATTGTCGGTGAAGATGGATTTAAGTCGCTGTACTCCGGCTTGATGCCAAATTTAGCCAAGGAGGGCGTCCCACTCGGGGTGTATTTGGGCTTGTACGAGTACGCTAAGGACTATTTGCTCACCTTCGATGACTTCCGTCCACATCCGATTGCTATTTATCTCGTCGCTGGTGGTTTTGGGGAGTTCTTCGCATCGATTTTGCGCGTTCCGGCTGAAGCTGTGAAGAACGGAACGCAAATCGGCTTAACGGTTGGCGAAGCTTGGCAAACCAATGTCGCAACGCCGGCGGCGGCAAAGAACTTGTTCAAGTGCTGGAAGACTGCTTTAATCCGTGACATCCCGTTCGGGGGCATCCAGCTCGCCATCTTCGAGTACTTGAAGCTCATCCTCATTTCGTTGAGTATTCAGGCGCTCGATCCCGACGCGCCCGTCACCGAGGCGCTGTTTGGCGCGATTGGTGGGTCCATAGCGGCGTATATCACTACACCCGTGGACGTCGTCATCACGCGCATGATCAACGAACGCAAAAGCCAAGCAGAGGCTGGCTTACCAGAAGACACCGAGGGTACCTCGCCCACGGAAACCGCGCGCGCGGTTTGGGACGAGCAAGGGCTCGCCGGTTTCTTCGTCGGTGGCAGAGAAAGAATCCTATATTGGGGTCCTGCCATCAGTATATTCTTAACAGTGTACTGCCGAATTCGGCAACACTACATCGTCCTGCCTTAAGCAACTTTAGCTAATCACACACTTTGGTAAATAATTACACGACGCTCGCTGCCGCTATCGCCAACTACCACGAACGCGCTACACCGCGATATTCGATCCATCATCGCCAATCGCTGTTACGATAGTACAAGAACTTATTCCCTTGACAACGCGAGCACACAATCGTCCCAACCTTCTTCGACCCAGCGCACGTCTTGCACTTCTCCTCTCCAACCTTTTTCGCCCCAAAGCCAAACACTCCCCCCTTCATCACCGGTACCATCCCGGGTTTATCGCACCGCGCCGTGCTCCCATCGATCGTCCATCCCGACGCGCCGATATCATTACACGTGAAACACTTCACCACGCCCGTGCCTTCGCATCGATCGCACGGTTTCTTGCTCAATCCGCCCTGAATGTTCGACCCATCGGGAACTTTTGAAGCCCGCGTGCGCGCGGAAGCACCGCGCGTCGCGGGCGCGGGCGCGACGCCGCTCGCGGGTGCGTCGAGGAACCCACGCGGGACGCGTGCGATGCGTGCGGGTGGCGTCGCGGTGGCGCGCATCGATGGCGGACGCGCGGCGCGCGCGCGTGAATGAGGCACCGGCGCGACAGCTGGGGGGCGTCAGATTGCGACGCGCGCATCTCCACGGTGGCGATCGCGCGCGGGCGCGACAGCGACGCGCGATGTGTACGGTGGATAAGGTGCGTGCGCGTGCGCGCGCGTTCGAGCGCGGTGGCGCGCGCGTTCGGCGGCAGGGATGTGCGAAAGTTGACGCGCGTCTCGGCTGTCGAGATGTGATGAAGTTTGAAACGTCGATGCGTGTGCTGTGACTAACCGCCGCGGCGTTTATCGTGACGCGTTGAATTCGCGCGCAGTTGCTGATTAAGGGCATACGCTCGTTCTCGCCTGATAATGAGCACGTGATTCAGTTTCCAAAACCGTTGACGTTGATTGTCGGAAGGAACGGCGCCGGGAAGACGACGATAATCGAATGTTTGAAAATGGGCTCGACTGGGGAGTTACCACCGAGTGCGCGGTCGGGGCAGGCGTTTATTCACGATCCAAAAGTAGCGGATGTCACCGAAGTGAAGGCGCAGATCAAGTTGCGATTTAGAAATATGTTGGGGAAACCGTTTGTGGTGATTCGTTCGTTTCAGCTGACGCAAAAGGCGCGAGGAAAATTAGAAAAGAAGGATTTGGACAGCGTGATTCAGAGCGTGGATGAGCACGGAGAGAAAGTGAGCATTTCGAAGAAGTGCGTGGACATCAACGCTGAAGTGCCCGCGTTGATGGGGGTTTCAAAGGCGATTTTGGAAAACGTCGTCTTCGTGCATCAAGAGGAATCAAATTGGCCACTCGGAGACAGCGCTGGTTTAAAGAAGAAGTTTGATGATATTTTTAGCGCAACCAAGTACACGAAAGCGTTGGAGCACATTCGTAAATTGAAAACGGAACAAACTTCGTTGATTCGTGATTTTAAAGGCAAGGTGGAGTCGTTGAAGATTCAAAAAGACCATGCGATGAAGTTACGAGAAACGTACGAGACGAATTCAAAAAAAGCGGATGAACTCACCGCACGAATGGCGGAGTTCGATGACAAGATTCAAGAAGCACAAGAAGAAATATCCCAAGCAGAGGCTGTGCTCGCCGCTGTGCGCGTGATTCACGAAAAACGTCACGGCTTGATTGCTCGTCGTGAGGCGGTTAAATCTGAAAACGCACGGAAGCTCGCGGGCATTTCAACCGAGCTAACTGAAAGCTTAGACGAACTCGAGAAGATGAGCGATACTTTCAACCAAAAGTTCTCGACGATGAAACAGGAGCGCGATGGTATGGAACGCAAGGTGACTGATGTACGATTAGAAGTGGAAGCATTGAAGGAGCATCGCGAGCGCTTGATTAAGACGGCTGGTCGGCTCGGTGCCGAGGCAGAAGCTCAGTCGAAGCGATTGGAAGAACGTTTAGCTTTTGCTCAATCTGCGGTGTCAAAGCACCCAGAGTTAGGAATTTCCGCTGCGTCCGAGTTGAACTGCGAAGCGGTTTCAGATGCACTTGCGCAGAGATTAACGATGCGACAGCAAGCAAGCGAGCGCATGCGCACGAAGCATCGCGAGATGGATGCGGCAACTGGGGCGAAAATTGATGAGATTACGCAGCGCTTAAGCTCGCACACGCAACGAATTCAGCTCATCAATGAACAGCAAGACGCACGTAAAGCTAGATTAGAGGCGATAAACAAGGAGCTTGGCGAGAACGCCGTGAGCGACGCGGCGATCGAAGAACTTGAGAATCGCGTAAAGCGCGCGAACGACCTGTACACTTCGAAAAGTAAGTCAGATTTCACGGTACAACTCAAGGCTGACATGGAGAAAAATGAAAGCGCGTTGGTAGAGGTTGAACGAGCATTGTCCAAGTTGCGCTCTGAGCAAGAGCACGCTGCGCAGGCTGGTGAAAGTGAGTTGAAGTTGCGTTTGAAGAAGGAGGAATTGTTTTCCAAGAATGACGCTCTTGAGACACTTTTGGAAGCACGCGGTGAACGGCTGCGATCTATTTTCGGCGCAGCCATGCCGATGCACGTAGAGCTTAAGGATGCCGTAATGGAAAAGATGAGTGACTTGGCCGATGAGTTGGCCAGCGCGCAGAGTGAAGTCAACGTGTGCGAATCAAATGTTACCGTATCGGAGCGTGAGGTAGAGACTGCGAAGTCATCCCTGAAGAAACTTAAAGAAGATATGAATGCCATTCAACAGAGTGAAAAGGACGAGGCAAACGCCCGAGTTTTAGGTGCAGGAGGTTTTGCTGGGTATGGTGAGGCGCTCGATGCCGTCAATCGCGAGGTCGGAGACGTCGAATCAAACATGACGACGCTTACATCCATGCAAAACTTGTTCACGCGTTTCGTAGAAGATGCCGAAAAGAATCAATCGTGTTCTCTGTGTAAGCGGGGATTTCAATCGATTGAAGCCACAGATGCGTTCATCAAAGACATGCAAACAAACTTAGCCAACGCTCCAGCGACGATTGCCAATTTGGAAGAACGGGTTGAAAAGGCGAGAGAGCGCAGACGATTGTTGCAAGAGCTTGGAGAAACGGCTGCGCTGTACAAGAGACTCGTTGAAAGACTCCCAGAGGCAGAATTAGCACTATCCAAGTCTGAAGAAAGTCTTTCAAATGCGATCGAAGCGAAAAGGTCTGCCACTGAGAACCTCACGAGCAAGCAACACGCTCACGCAGAGACATCAAGCGTCGTTGAAGACGCCGGCAACATTTCCAGGATTGCGAAAGAAGTCGAAGTTCTCCAGCGCGCAGTCGATGGTCTTGAAAATAGTGCTCTAGGTTCCACTGGCGATGGCAGATCCGCATCTGACATTGTCAACGACATCGAGCTTCTCGATGTTAAGCGCGAAGCTTCCGAGCGCGAAAAGCAGATTCTTCTCAAGCGCAAAGAGCGTCATGAAACGGAATTACTTACACTTGAGCGAAATGCACGCGATTTACGCGAAGAGTTGTTATTAGCGCAAACTCGAGTGGAAAAGCGGACGCAGTTGAAGACGGAGGCGAATGACATCTCAAAGGCAATCACAAAAGATGCGTCTGAGCAAAAGCGCATGGAGGAGGAACGCGCGCCTGGACTTGCAGAAAAAGATGCACTCGCCGCCGAACGCGAAACACAGCGCGACATGCAAAGTAAGGAACAGAACACGTTGGAAAACGAGATTCGCGAGTTGCAACGCGTCGTCGATACGCTAAATGGTATGAATAAAACCATCGCTCAGGCGCAGTCGTCTGGTACCACCGAGCGTTTAGCCGAACACACTGCATCATTGGATGAAACGAATGAAAAAATAGAAACATTAGAAGGTAAATGGCGCGCGCGTTCCAAGCAGCTCAAAACCAAGGATGAAATCATCGCACGACAGAGTGATCTCAAACGTGAGTTGGAAGACAATATTGCTTACCTTAGAGGCAAGCGCGAGGAGGAGACGCTGTTGCAGGAAATTGACCAGCTCTCGAGTGAAATCCACAACATGGGCGAAATGACCGAGGTGGAAAAGAAGTTGCGCCAGCAAACTAATGCGAAGAACGATTTACGTACTGAGCACGCCGAAGCACAAGGGCGCGTGAAGGCGCATAGAGAGGCGATGGCGGCGGCAAGCGCGCAGCTCAAGGGTGCCGAGTACAATAACATCGAGAGCCGTTTATCCAAGCAACTTGTGGAGTTGAAAACGTATGAGATGGTGAGTCAAGATCTTGACCGCTATCACCACGCACTTGACAAGGCTTTGATGTCGTTTCATGCGAGCAAGATGGAGGAAATTAATAAAGTTGTCCGCGAATTGTGGCAGCGAACCTACCGTGGTCAAGACATTGATAGTATTCAAATTCGAAGTGACTCGGAAGGTACGGGTCGTAGTTCGTACAACTACCGAGTCGTCATGCTTGTAGGAGGCGCTGAGCTTGAGATGCGAGGTCGGTGCAGTGCGGGCCAAAAAGTGCTCGCGTGCTTGATTATTCGCCTCGCGTTGGCTGAGACGTTCTGTTTGAACTGTGGAATCTTAGCACTGGACGAGCCTACGACGAATCTGGATGCACCAAATTCCGACGCATTGGCGCGGTCGTTGATTGAAATCATGAAGAGCAGACGTGACCAAGAGAACTTTCAACTGATTGTCATCACGCATGACATGGAATTCGCTCACTTGCTTGGTCAGCGCGAGCTTACGGATTACTACTGGCGCGTGTCCAAGAATGATAACCAGCAATCGTCTATCACTCGAGAAGAAATTTACGACTGAGTCTACGGAGTACGACTAAATTCTATCATCTTTTACATGCTAATTGAAATAAATTGAAGCGCTTGTATTGTATCAAAGTGCGCCACAGCATCCTCTATTCTTGCGCCGACGTTGAATCTTACCATCCGGGCCGACTTTGAGACCCATCGTCACCGTGTACTCCATTCGGCTGAGTTCAAGTTCAAATCTGTTGAGTTCGTGCTGTAGCAGTTGATTGTACCACGTTTCATGCTCCTCGGGCCAATTCAACGACGTCAAGCCCGCTGGATGCTCCTCTAACGTGACTTTCATTTCCTGTCTTTTATCATTTTCAACCGGACGCAACACTTCGCTTTCCATATCGGTGCCGAAAATAGACCTTGGTGGTTTGTTTCCAAGACGCTTCGCCTCTGCTACTAATCGTACTTCTTCGCGCCAAACCTCCTCGCGAATAACTCGCGGCGGCTTGCCAACTCGCCACCACACGACGGCTTTCACCAACTTCTCACGCCTCGCGCAATTTTCCATCACCCGTTTCCGGTGCTTAAGAATATCAATCACATCATCAACCGTCATTGGTTCCTCATCTAGAACGACCGTGAACGGTGCATCTGGATTCGTCTTGTGAACAATCGCTTCGTATCCTGGGTGTGCCGTCACCGGACTCGGGTTGCCCGTGCGTCTCAATTTCACATCCCTCGATTGTACGCGCGCATACTCCAGGGCACTTTCAATCAAGTCTTTGAAGTTTTCCAACGTAATATTCGGTTGCGACGTCCCAGCAACCTTTTTACCCTTGAAGTTCTCCAACGCGTGCACAACACCCTTCACCGTAAACGCCATCACCTATCGGCCCGCCGCACGAGTTCATCACAACGTCAACGTCAGTCTCCCGGTGGGGCAGTCTCGCGTGGCGAATCACGCAAATCGCATCACCACGATCGGCCGTCACCGCGCATCACGCGCATCGCCACGCACCATGAGCTGCCCGAGCCTCGGCCACAGCGGTTGCAAGCCTTCGTAATAGTTTGCCTGTCGTCGCTCGCGCTCGCCGAGCGTCACCACGTCCGTTTCCCAAAACGGTGGCTCGACGTCGTCTAAATCTATGTCGTCCTCCTCGGCCGCGCCGAACCATAGCCACGCCATGGGCGAACGATGAATCGCGCGCGACTCGCTGTGAGGCGACGGTTGATTCTCTCATCATTCCGCGCTCGAGAAACCGCATTCGACGACGCGCGTCGATCGCGCCGCGTCACGGTTCGCCCGCACACACCACGCACGCATCGCTGCCGCGCGTTTTCGCATGTCTCGCATCGATGCCGCGCTCGGCGCGCTGCCGAAGAAGCGCGTGGCGGATGCCCATCACGGCGCGCGCGATGCGCTCACGCCGCTCGGACTCGCCAAGTTCCGCGCGTACTTTCGCGCGCAGCCCGCGCTGGCGGCGGGGATTGATATCGATAGCGAGATATCGGGGATATCGTCCGGGTACGCGCTGCGCGTGGGGCGACAGATGGAGCTCGAGCCGATGCTCCGCGCGGCGTTGCCGATCGAAAAGCCGAGCATCGCGGCGCCGGATCGAGAAACGTTGAAACGAGCGTTCGGTGGTTTACGCGGTGCGCCGTACGTGATGGCGGATGAAGACAAGGGGCCGATTGCGCCCGCCATCGCGGCGGTGATCGCGGCGAAAGCTGGGACGGGGAGCGCGGCGGAGGAGAAGCCAACGGAGAAGAAGCGTAAACGCGACAAGAGCGAAAAGAAGGAGAAAAAGAGTGAGAAAAAGAGGCGGCGCGATAGCATGGGTGCAACGATGAGTGAAGGAGGTACGATATCACAAGGACAGGGCACCACGAGCTGTGGTGGGGCACCGACGTATTCGCAGGCGAGCGGGGAGACGAAGTCTACAGGCGGCGAGGCCAAGAATTCTGGAGAATAGACAACGGCGAAACGACGGATTAGATGATTATAGCGCACACCGAGGCAATATTAGCAGTCAATGGTAACGTACAAAATGGTTTACAACAGTTCCGCACGAGTGCGGTGTGGTGTCGAGACGCTCATGTTTGGCTTGGCTTGACAAAAACTTTTGTCTGCGTTCGACGATGTATCATCGTTATGGTCAAAGTCATTGAAGCGTGTTATTGCACCACGCACTTGGACGCACACTTCCCAGCGGCGCCACCCGCATCTTTAGCATCCACCTTTCCATCGCGGTTGACATCCATAGCGGCTTTGACGTCTTTCGCATCGACTTTACCATCGCCGTCGATGTCCGCCGCGGACCTCGCGGAATCGCTCGCCCGCTTGACTAGCGATTCCGCCCCGTGCACCACCTTATCCGCAACCTCATGCGTGGCGTGCGCGACATTCTCCGCAATTTCACTCGCACCATGCTGGATCTTCTCCGCCAAACTCTCCTCCTTGGCCACGGGTTCGACGATGTCCCTCGTCTTCGTCTCGTCTCGTTTGCCCATGTCGTCCTCGCGCGCGTCCTCTTTCACCACCCTTTCGTCGCGCGAAAACCACTCCAAATGTTCAATCACCACCGAAAACGTATCGCACACACTCGTTTCCTCGTCTCTGTCGCTCGCGCTCGTCTCGCGTCCCGCGTGCGCGCGCTCTGTGCGTCAATGTATGCCGTCTGGGCGTCTCACATGTCGCACCCGAGCCAAAACCTGTCCCAAAACCTGTCCCTTACCGGCATTGCACGCCGCGGCTCATGTCGTGCGCGGCACCCGTTCGCGCGCATCTCGCGCAGAACGCGTCGACGCCGCGCGCGGCGCCCATTCGCGCGCGCTCCGGCGCGGCGCGCGCGGCGTCGACGCGTGCGCGCGCGCGAACGTGCGGTTGGAATGACACCCATGGCACCCGAGGGTCGGTGTTGGCGCTCGCGCATTTGGCGACGTCGACGCGCGGTGAGGCCGCGCGTACGCGCGCGATAGAGCCAACGTCGTTCGCGGCGGGTGGTGCGCCGTTGCGGGTGGCGTATCAGGGCGTGCCGGGGGCGTACTCGGAGGGCGCCGCGCTCGCGGCGTATCCCGACGCCGAAACCGTCCCGCACGAACAGTTTGACGACGTCTACGCCGCGACGGAGAATTCCAGCGTCGACCGCGCGGTTTTGCCGTTTGAAAACTCGCTCGGAGGGTCGATTCATCGCAATTATGATTTGATTTTTTCGCACAATTTGCACGTCGTGGGCGAGGTGTATTATCGCGTGAATCATTGTTTGTTGGCCATGCCCGGGCAGAAGATTGAAGATTTAAAGCGCGCGCAATCGCATCCACAAGCGCTGGCGCAGTGTGAAGGGTACCTGACGAACTTAGGTATGGTTCGGGAGGCGGTGGATGACACCGCGGGGGCGGCGCAAGCGATTGCTGAGGCGAAGACAATGGGCGTCGCGGCGGTGGCGAGCCGACGCGCCGCCGACTTGTACGGATTGCACGTGTACGACGAGGGCATTCAGGATGACACGTCCAACGTCACGCGGTTCTTGGCGTTATCGCGTGAACCTATTCCACCGACGAATAGCGTCGATAAGCCGTATAAGACGTCGATTGCGTGTTCGTTGAAGGAGGGACCGGGGGCGTTGTTCAAGGCGTTGGCGTGCTTTTCGTTGCGCGACATCAATATGACCAAGATTGAATCGCGCCCGATGCGCACGAACCCTGTGACGAGCACTGGGGCGAAGCAGTCGATGCAGTTTTCGTATCTATTCTACATCGATATCGAGGCTAACATGGTGGATGAGAATACGCAAAATGCGCTGCGCCATCTCAACGAGTCGGCGACGTTTCTTCGCGTGCTCGGGTCGTACCCTCGAGACTGCTCGCAGCTGTAGATAATTATTAGACATTTTAGGAATGAAATTGCATTTGCTTCTTCGATAAGAATTAAAATTTGTACATGGTGTTTGTGTGTAAAGCGCTTAAAAAGAATGCTGCCTAGTAGTGCGTTCATTCGCTCAAAAAGTCTAATTTTTGCAAATCGATGCCGGCGTCGGCGGCGGAATCGCGAAGCGCCTTGACGTGCACGGGACCAATCGATCCCGCGCTCTTCAGCGCGCTTATGTTCTTGATGACCAGATCTTTAACGCTCGCGTCAAAGTTGTACCGCTCGAACGTGGAGACGCCCCACACAGAGTGCACGAGCGCTTGAGGGTCCACCGGTTTCGCGCTGTCCTTGGAGTAGATGCGATTGACCAAGCGCGCCGTGTCCTTGGAGTCGGGCTCGACACCCAAGCGTCCACACGCCCAAAGTACGCCCGCGGCACCGGTACGTCCAACTTTGCCGGCTTCTGCGCGACGGCCGGCTTCGCGAAGGAGTTTTGCGAAATCTGCCGACGCGCCGAGCGTCGGCGAACCCATGACGCCAAACGCCCAAAGCACGTGCGTGAGCGCGGTGCCGTCAAGCTTACCCGTCTCATTAGCCACTGTGTTCAAGATGTACTCCAACACGCGCGGTGCAGGTGGGCAGTCGAGCATGGCGAGTGACCAAGATAAATTGGCGAGTTGGTAGGGTGAAAACGTACTCATCGTGCTCACCGCTTGGTCCAACATCGCGACGACGACGGGCGTGGGTTTGTCCGATGGTGGTAAATATCGCGTCCATCGCGCGTAAGCCCACAACATGTTCACCACATCAGGCGACCGGAAGTCTTTGGCGACAACGAGCGAACGATCAGCGACAGCCTTGAGCAATTTGCTTCTCGGCTTGTGTCCGAGCACCGCGAGCGCCCAGAGCGTCGTGCTCAGGTTCTTCGCCTCAGCGGTCGACGCCTGCAACGACGCTCGAGCGGCGAGGGACTCCAACATCGCCGGGCTCGTGGGGTAGTCCAACCTCGCCAGTGCCCAGAGCGCATTCGACACGCCTTGCATGGACATTTCGCACGCCATGCGATCAACCATGTTCATCAACGTCTGAAATCGAGCGTCGCCAAAAAGCGTGGTTCGATCCGCGCTCTTCGTCTTACCAGGAATCGTCTGCGTCGTCAACCGCGCCACGCGATGCAACGCCGTCGATGCGTTCACCTTATTAAATACCTCCTCTTGCTCTTCAACCATGGTCAAGATGAACTCCACGTCCGCCGCATCCATCAAATCCCCTTGCAAGTCTTTAGCCCTGTCGAGCAACCTAATGCTCAACGCCGCGCGCATGCGATACTCACTCGGCAACGCCAGCTTATGATACGCCCAACGCCTATGCTCCAACCCAACTTTATCAAGTTGTTGCACCCCACCCTCGACCATCTCAAGCAACGTCGCAAACCTAGAATCCGCAGCGATATGTTTCGCCTCGCTCCTCCGTAAACGCCCCGCGCGAGACGTCAACAACCTCGAAATCCTATACATCGCCGTCACACTATTCACCGCATTAAACCCTTCCCCATCGCGCGCGACGACATCAAGCACCTCCCACGCGCTCTCACACGCGCCAATCTCATCCTGAATCTCACGCGCGCGACGTCGACGGACATTCATTTCCCCCGCGCGCGGCTCGCCCTCGCGTCGTCTTCGCCCAGTGCTCTCCAGCCCATCCTCGCCCTCCCTCGACGGCGCGCGCGTCTCGCCATCGTCATCCACGTCTCGACGCATCGCCGACGACCCATCGATCGCGCGCGAGACCGCGCCGCGCGCTCTGCTCGCGCCGTGCGAGGGGTGATCCCACGCGCTCGAGGCGCGCGAACCTCGCGGCGCAGCCCTTCGCGGGGCGCCGCGCGTCGCGAATCGCGCCACGGCGACGGGTCCGCGCGGCGACGAGGACGTTGACGACATGGCGGTCGTCGTCGTCGCCGTCGCGAGCGACGCGCGCGCGGCGGCGTGCGCGGCGGCGGCGTGCATGATGTGACGAGCGCTGGCGGCGGCGGCGGCGACGACGTGAACAGCGCACGAGATGACGGATTTTGCTTTTGTATACGACCACGAGGACGGATTTTGTTTTTATTTTGGTCGCGCGCATCGCATCGATGCGCTGCGCTGCGATGCGTCGGTCGTTCGGTGTCGCCAGAGCGCGATGCCGCCGAAGGGAGCGACGACGACGACGGGCGAGGGTGGCGGTGCCGCCGCGGACGACGACGGGGAGTATCCGGGCGTGCCCGGGGTGCCGCGCGCGGAGGTGGATGCGTTTTTGGAGGATTTGGATTCGTTTCAGCCGATTGTGCGTGCGCTGCGATGCGATGCGATGCGTTGGGTGTCGCCTCTTTCTCGTTCTCTCGCTCTGCGTGTGTGCTCGGCGCGTACTGACGCGCGTCGTGTGTGTGTTGTCTTCGTCGTCGTCGAACAGATTCCAGACGAGTTGACGAATCACTACTTGAAGAGCGCGGGAATCGCAGAGCCGGATACGCGGGTGACGCGTTTGATTTCCTTGGCGACGCAGAGATTCGTACAACAGGTGGCGGATGATGCGTATAGGTGTGCGGTGCAGCGTAATCAAGCGCAGATTAAGGAGAAGAAGGAGAAAGGGTACGATACGCGCGACAAGCGCATCGTGTTAGAAAACGAAGACTTAGCCGCGGCGTTGAAGGATTACGGCGTAAACTTTCACAAACCGCCATATTTCGTCGGTGCCGTACCGGTGGATGAAATTGAAGACGCTTCGACGGAGGATGGCGCGGGCGACGCGGCGGCGAAGAAGCGCAAGGCGCGTCGGTGAGAGAACGCGCCCCCGTCCCAAAGACTCGCGCCCCTTCATCTAGTTCGTTCACACCCCACATCGTTGTTAATATTTGTACACATGCGAATTACAAACAGGACAAACTCGCGCTCCTTTAATTGTGTGTTTACGCCTTCGTCTTACTTTGCTGGAACTGGATGGCGTAGATTGGAATGTACCCGCCGATCAACACCACCGCGGCGGTCGCGACGCCGAACACCAACTTGCGGTTCTTCGTCGCGCCCACGTCGTACATGTGCTTGGCATGAATATACGCCTACACGCATCGCGTCACACACGCATCGGGTCAGTGCGCCATCGCGAACGCGCGAACGCGCGGAAACGACCAACGTAAAAAAACCAAACCTAAGATATCGCGCTCGATCGCACGCGCGCCGCGTCGACGTACCGGCTCGTCCGCGCCCCCGAACGCGCGAGGCGTGGCGCGGAACGCGCGTTGTCCGAGCGTTTTCGCAGCTTGGCGGCCGATCACGGCGGAAGCGGCGAACATGGCGTGCGTTTGAATGCGACGCGCGCGCGACTGTGACGTTGCCACAGTGCTCGGCGCGCGTCCAAGCCGTCGCCCAGCCGCGGCGCGATGTCCACCGCGAGCTCGCGGTTCGTCGCGCAGGCGGTGCCTTTCGTCGCGCTCGTGGCGTTTGGTTCGTTCGGGCTCAGCGCGCTCGTGCGCGGACGCTTGGAGGTGCGCGATGCGTTGCAAGAGGTGGATGACTTGCGCGCGCCGGTGCGCACGCAGCGCAGTCGACGCGCAAAGGCACGGTTTGATTTGGATGTCGAGCGCGCGAGGTTGACGGAGAAGAATGAGGAGTATGCGATGAAGCCGGTGTGGCGACCGCCGGAGTAGATGGGGGCGACGAGAGGCGTTGAGAGGAGACGCGCGCCAGACGACGGGACGTCTCTCTCTCGCGCGCGGTTGTAGATAGCGATAGACGCGCGACGATGATCGGTTGCTTTGTTGTGATAATACAGATGTGTTGTAGATTATGTTAAAAGCGAGCGTACACTCGGTGGCACTAAGCTGCCACCGATGCTAAATGAGTTTTTGTTTTGAAGACTGGTAAATTAACGCGCCGGCGCCGCGGTTTGTTGTTCTTCAGCGTCGGCTCCTTCCTCGTCGTAATCGTCCTCATCGTACGACATGAGCCAGTCTTCATTCATGTCGTCACGTGAGCCGGGTGAGTCGTAAATCACCACAGAACGCTCGAGAGGAATCGTCGAGCGAGACTTTGCGTAACTGCGTCGGCGCGTTCGATCAAACGCCACCCCGGTGCGCTCGGTCCAACGCGTGCGAATAGCATCGGCGCTCTTGCGATAGGCGCGTTTTTGTGACTCCGAGACGTTTGCCGTTTTCTCAGCCTCGCTCATACGGCGTCGTTCTTCGGCGAGCTCTTCTGCGCGACGGTCAATCTTACGCTGGCGTTGCTTCATAAAGGACGCCGACGCCTCAAACGGGTCGAGGACGTTGCCGGTTTGACTTTGCATGATGCCCACGCTCACCTTTTCAAAGTTGACCGTGACGTGCTCCAAGAACGGCAATTGCTCCTTTTTTACCCAGTGAATGCAATCCACAGGGCATGAATCTATTTTTAAACGCGCGGTCCTCGCCGTCAGTCGATGAAAAAAATATCAAAAATCAAAACCGCGACGCGGCGCGGTGCACCAAATCCATCGCATCGCATCGCATCGCATCGCACTCAAAGTCATCCCACGCACCAATCGCACACTGAATATCATCCTCTGTGTTCAACCACTGCGCAAAAACGCGACTACGTCCGTAATCCTCATTCATGCGAAACGTCGCCGGCGCCTGCCACACGCACTGCTTGCACCCGATGCACGTAAACTCATCCACAAACACCGCTCTATCCTCCCCAGGTTTCGCCTTACGCGTCGTCCACTTCGAATACGCCACACCCGTAAACCCATCCTCGTCATCCTCGCGCTGTTGCGCCAAATCCGCGTCGTGTAACGCCCGAAGTTCAGGATTTTTTAATATCGCGTACGCCTCGTTCAACAACACGCACATATCGTGCCCTTCCTCATCCCCGCTCACGTCCGGGTGACACTCCATGGCGAACGAATAATACGCACGCTTAATCGTCGCCAAATCCGCGTCATCGCTCACGCCCAAGAGCTCGTAAAAGTCTACAATCTTCGCCTCTTCGCGCTGCGCCAGACCCTTGACGCGCACCGCGCATCGCCTCGGCACATCGCATCGCCCGAACATCGCCCTCGCGCCTGCGCTCGTCCGCGCCGTCGCGCGCGCGCGAGACGCGGCGATCGACGCGGCGGTGACCATCGTCGCAGTCGCGCTCGCGTTCGTCGACGACATCGCGCGCGGCGGCACGCGCGCGGCGTCGGCGTGTGGCGTTGGGCGACTGGGAGATACATCTTGTGGGGCTATGGGGGGTCATGTCCTGATCGTGATTGGTCGCGTGTCCCCATTCGAAGAAGCGAAGAAGGAAACAATTCTGTCCCAGCGCCGCACACGACGACGACGCCACGACGACGAAGACGACGACGACGAAGACGACGACGATGAGCGACATGGATGTAAAGAAAATGAAAGTACAGGTACGCGCGAGTCGTTCGATGCGCGGCGACGCGACGCGGGGCGGGGTGAGAGCACGGCGCGGGGAGGATTCTCGCATGGGTGGATGTTTGAACGAATTAAATGGGAAGTACCGATTCATTCGCGCGCGTTTTGGGCGTTGGATGGACGCGCGTGGGGGGTATGGGTGATACTGACGAGCGTGTGATGTGTTTTGATGTGATACGTAGGAACTCCGGGACGAGCTTGAGAAGCGTGGGTTGGATACATCTGGGTTGAAGAATCAGCTCGTGGAGCGGTTGGAGGAGGCGCTCGGGGGCGGCGAAGGCGCGGGCGACGTCGAGGAGGAGTTGGAGGACATACCGGACGTGGAAGTATCTGCAGCAGATAAGGCGAAGCTTGCGGCGCTGGATAAGAAGGAACCGGCAGTAGCGGCGACGAAGACGGACGCGCCAAAGAAAGAGTTGCCCAAGCCGAAAAAGTCAGACGACGAGCGCAAGAAGGAGCTCGCGGCGGAGAAGAAAAAGGCGGATGAAGCGTTCGTAGCGGATTTGAAGCGCAGAAAAGAGCGCGCTGAGAAGTTTGGGCTGCCGTTTGCGATGAATGACCAGGAGCGCGCGCGCGTGCGTAACGCTGGTGCGGCCAAGGATTTTGGTTTGGCTGACGCCGCGCCCGAAGCCAAAAAGGAAAACAAGCCGCTTCAAAAGTCAGCCGAGCAGTTGAAGAAAGAAAAAGAGGCGTTCGACGCCAAGCTCAAGGCGCGCGCCGAACGATTTGGCGATGCGCTGAAGCCGTTGCCCAAACCGACACCGATTTACGATTCTGCGAAACGTCCAGGTGACGCGCTCGTCGGTAACGCGCCGAAGAAGACTGCTTAAAAGTCTGTCGCTTGTAATACAAAGTTCAATACGCCTACCTACGCGTCGTCGTCGTCGTCATCTGACGCTAATGATTTCATCTGCGATAGAAGTGTGGATAGAATCTCCGTGCTCACCAAGAACCCTTCGGGATCGTTCAATCGCAGTATTCGCGAACCATCCTCGGCGGATGTCTCGTATCGAGCGTACTCGCCCAAAAACGGCGCGACGGCGTCGTCGATTTCTCTCGTCGCCTGTGCACCGAACCGCTCGGTGACCTTGTCTAGATTCATCCCATCGCTCGTACGCAATCGCAACATGATGTGCTCAAACAACGCATCGGAGGCATCCCCACCGGTAGATATCGCCCCCGTATTTTCCCCGCGTTCGAGCGCGTCCACGTAGGCGTAATACTCGCCCATCTTGCGCGGACGAGCGACGCGCTCGCCGTCCACGTGCGACGTTGCACTCATCCCGAACCCATACCACGACGCATTCTGCCAATAAATCTGATTATGTTTACACCTCGCCCCAGGTTTCGCGTACGAACTCACCTCGTAATGCTCATATCCGGCGGCGCCGAGCGTCGCGCTCGCGTCCCGAAACATGTCGGCGCTCTCGTCCTCGCTCGGCAGTCCCTCCTTGGCATCCTTACCCGTCGCGTCTTCACCGTACCAGCGATAAAACGCCGTGCCCGCCTCGACTTGTAAATCATATACAGACACGTGATCGGCGCCTGCGGCGATGACGCGCTCGAGAGACGTCCTCCACGTCCCCGCGTTCACGCCCGGCAACCCGCTGATTAAATCCGCGCTCCATCGCGGCACCGCGCACGTCGACATCATTTCAATCGCACGCTCCACCTCACGCGCGTCATGCGATCGCCCAGCGAGCTTAAGCACATCATCATCGAATGACTGCACGCCGAGCGATACGCGATTCACCCCAGCGCGCATAAACGCGCGTAATTTCTCTTCGTCAAACGTCCCGGGGTCCATTTCGGCGCTCACCTCGCACGCGCTCGCGAGCCCGAACGCGTCTCTCAGCGCATCAATAATCTCCGCGATGACATCCGCGGGCACGAGCGATGGCGTACCACCGCCAAAAAATATCGTCTCCAACGGCGCGTGCGCGTGCGCGCGGGTGCGCGACGCCGTGGCGCGGATTTCTCGAATGAGCGCCGCCGCGTACGCGCGCGCGGGCGCGTCCGCCGCGCGCGCCGAGCTCCCCACCACGGACACCGCGAAATCGCAATAGTAACACCGCGAGCGACAGAACGGAAGGTGCACGTACGCCGACCGCGGCGGCGCGGCGGCGGCGGCGGCGGGTGGCGACGACGATGGCGTTGAGACGGCGCGCGAGGCGTGACACCGGCGGCGGTTCGTTGCCGCGATGAAACCGTACCCCGTCGTCGTCGACGACGACGATGAGGACGACGACGACGACGACGCGCGTCGCGCGCACGCGTGCGTCGCCGCACGCGTCGTCGACGCCGCCGCGCACGCCGCCCGCGCGACGAACGACCGGTGCGCCATTGTCTGACGCTCTGCACCGATGGATGTCGACGACGACGACGACGACGACGAGTACGAAGTCGTCGGCTACGCCGATGACCGCGCCGCACACGCCGCACACGCCTCGTCGTCGCTGCATTCCGCGCACGCGACGCCGAAAACGACGCGCACGTCGGCGTCGAAGGCGTCGAGCGCGGCGCGAAAGGCGCCACCGATTGGATTCGATTGGCACGGCGATG
>JACLAB010011837.1_pt1 | contig 18143 bp, 10 predicted proteins | sample 8027921 | NCBI WGS metagenome assembly JACLAB01 (sample SAMN15725117, study PRJNA655200) | protist metagenome | isolation source: fluorescence activated cell sorting (FACS) single amplified genomes of... | place: USA: West Boothbay Harbor, Gulf of Maine | collected 2000-07-19 | reverse complement strand
TTTACCACAAGGGCATCATCAACAACAACAAGGTCAAAGCAAAGGTATGGGCATGTCGTTACAAGAGATGGAAGATCGACAGCGGGCGATGCTCGTTTTAGAGAAACAAAGCGAAGAAAATGCCCGCATAAATAGACAAAAACAAGAGCAAGAACAAAAACGTTTAGAAATGGAAAGACAGCAAAAACAGCAACAGCAGCAACAGCAGCAACAACAAGCGCAACAGAAGCCAGCTTGGGGCGGAGCAAAACCAGCTGCCGTTGTCAATGAAGGACGAAGTTTAGCGGACATTCAAAGAGAAGAAGCCGAGTTAGAGAGACAACGCAGAGCGAATGCGCCTGATATGCCCGCAGGAGGCCAAGGTGGTCTTCTGGGAACGCCGTGGGGTACCGGCGCGCCGCAAAACGCTCGAGCACAACCGGCGAAACCGGCGTCGGGTTCCTTGGCGGCAGTCATGGCGCAAGAGCAAGCGCAAGCGAGGAAAAGGCAAGAGATTTTGCAACGCGAAGCGAACGAGAGAATGGCAAACATGAAGGGTGGATGGCAAGGTAGTGGTGGTAGTACTGTCGGCGGTAACGATGGTCAAAAGTCGTTAGCGGAGATTCAACGAGAAGAAGAGGAACGCCGCCAACGTGAAATGGCTGCGAAGAACGAAGAACTGTTGGGTATGCCGCAAAACGCCATCGGCACTGCGTGGGCGACTGGAAAATTAGCAAGTAGTAGTAACCCTCCACCGCCTCAACAGCAACAACCGCCGCCGCCGAAGCGACCGACGATGATGATGCCGCGACAGATGCAAGGTTCGCAACGCAAAGTGCAATCCGATTTCGATCGTCCCGATAGCGCCGGCTCCGCGCCGCGATCCAACCCAGGAAGCCACAACAACTCTATCGCGGATAATATGAACCAAATCGACGGCGACTCTTGGGGTGCGCCTCCGGCGCCGAAGAACAAGCGCGCGTTGCAACAATGGTGCAAACGCGCGATGAAAACGTTGAACGGATCCGAAGATTTAACTCTAGTGGATTTCTTGCTCTCCTTGGCGAGCGCGGGAGAGGTTCAAGAGTACGTTGGTTTATATCTAGGCAACACGCCAAAAGCCACGGAGTTTGGCTTAGAGTTGGTGAAGCAAAAACGAGCGGATCCGAGTTTGAAAGACGGCATCGCGCGCTTGTGAGCTCATAATGGAATAAGAGAGAAAGTAAAACAAATAAAAAGTGGTAATAAAAAGAATAAGCGAATATATCAATCCGTGAATATATAAATACAACAGCAGCGAGCGCGCTAAAAGTTTTAAAAGTCAATACCAGGACACGGTAACCCAAACACTATTCCTCCTATGCACGACTGCAACGGCTTCCCGTATATTATCGGTAACAAGAACGCCGCGCCGATGTTCCCTAAACTTAAAAACGACGCCAAGAACGCGCAAAAAATGCCCACCGCTTTTATCTGTTCTGGATCTTTGAAAAAATCTGACCCTTCTTCGGAGACGTACGTTCCGTCTCGATCGTACACTCTTTGCTTCATCTCCAGCTCTTTCTTTCGTTCGTCGTTCAACCGTTTTTCTTTTTCTGAGATGGATTCTTCCTTTTCTGCGAAGAACGATTCGAAGGTTTCCGTGAATGTTTTTTCTTCCTTCGTATCTTCACTCTCTGTCACCTCTGCATCATCGGAAGAGGCTTTCGTTCTTTGTATCGTATTTGTACGGGGGAAGGTAAAATGTGTCTCGTGATGATGATGATTTCTTTTAGCGTGTTGTTGCTGATGATAATAACGCTTCTTTGCGAAGTTACCTTTACCGTTGCGGTAAAGAACAGTCTCAGCGTTCCTCGCGCTCGATGAAATGGTTTTGACGATCATCGTCGTCGTTTACGCCGTCTTTTAATCGTGCTTTTAAATGATGATGCAATTTTGGATGATTTTCGATCCAAAATGGAAAGATATTTCTCATGCAGATATTTCTCTTTAATTTTACAACAGCTTTTCTTCGAATTATTACTTTTGTTGCACGACGCACCCTTTCAACCCGTTCCCGATCGTTCTGGAATCGTCGTCCAACTTTTCCGGGGGGAACCCGCTCAGTTGTAACGGCCTCGTCGCAGACGCTTCTCCATTCGCCTGTCGAATAAAGTCTCGAATGTGCGCGACGGTGTGCGAGAGATTGAACTTGGCGACGAGGCGAGACCCGTCGCGTAAACGAATTTGAATCGACGTCGTCGGTTCTTTCTCGTCCACCGACCACGGTTTCATTTCTTCGAGCGCTTTTCCTCCTCCATCTCCGCCACCACCAACACCCTCGTCGTTTCCTTCTCCCTCTGCTCCTTCCAACTTATTCCCGCTCCCGCTAAACGCCTTCACGCCTTTCGGCGGCGTCCAATCCCTTCTCTCTCGTTTCAAATCAATCTTCACCGGATTCCTCGCCGAGGCTCCGGGGTGCATCAATTCCGGTGGACACATCCCTCGACCAATCATTTCGATAAACTCTTGATTTTCCGATGGATCCCGCAACGGTCCGTCGTCCACCGTGAACCCGTTGTCGTAAAACGTAACCACGCGTTCAATCCGCATCTCTTCTTTTTCCTCTTCTTTGTCTTCTTCTTCTTTCAAGTCGCCGTCCAACGCGTCGTCTTCTTCTTCCTTTTCCTCCTCGGTCATCTTCCTCCCTCTTCCGCTGAAAAAGACCTCTCTTTGGCTTCTGGTCGTCGTCGTATCTTCATCGGTATCGTCGCGTCGATGTCTCGCCCCGTGTCTCAACGCCTCTCGAAACATGTTTCCGTATCGACTGTCCGTGAACTCATCGCCGTCGCCGTTTTCTGGGTGTTCTTTCTGTGATTGATGTTTGGAAGGATCGATGACGTTTTGCCCGGACGACGCGCCTCCCGCGTACCACTCCTGCGGTTTGTCCTCTTGATTGCCTTCTTCGTTTTCCTCGGCGTCTTTTATGTCTTTCAGCGTTCGAGGCGCGTTGTTGGTGTTCTCGCCGCCCATCTTTTAATGTGTTTTTTGTGTGCGTTTTAATGACGAGATCTCGTAAAACGTAAAATGTTGGACTTTTTTCTCAAAATTGACTATTCGTACTATAATAAGCGCTCCTTTAATGAACGACGAGGCTTTGAAACTGCTTAAACGGTCGATTCAGAGCGCCTCCGCGCTGCTCTTCTTCTTTAACTTTTTCTTTAAAATTCTTTTGTTTCATCAAAGCTTTGGCGATGCTCGCGATGACTTTCTTTTCCTCGTCGCCGAAGACGTTGAGCGAGTACAAGTCTCGCTCGAGCAAAGCGTTCAAGAAGAGGAGGATTTGTTTATCTTCTTCGTTCTCGTCGCAGAGTTTACTCAGCGCGATGGCGACGCATTCGCACGCTTCTTTCTTCGCGTTCGGTGATGGTGGAGAGGAAGAGACGCCGGCTTTTTCGTAGACGTAACTGCCGACTAAATCGAGTATTTTTTCTACGCTTTCCTTTCTCGTAACTTTTTCGAGGAGGAGTTTCAAACAGCGCAAACTCGTTTGGGTCGTTTGATCGACAAAGATAGGGACGAGAGAGGTGACGGCATCGACGATTCCGGATTCCTCGTTTTCGATTTTGTCGTCGCCGTCGGTTGCTCTTTCAAATGCTCGGAACAAGACGCGTCGGGCGTAGAATCGGCAGACGCCGTCGAGATCTGTCTCGGCGACTTTGACCAACGTCGGCGCGAGTAAAGTGACGAAAGGTTTGAACGCCGAATATTCCAATTGGACCATTTCAAGGAGAGAGCGCAACACGTCTCGACGATCGTCGATGGTGCTCACGTCCTCTTCTTTTTTTAAGCAGTCCAACGCGCGCATCACGCGTGCGCCAACGCCGAGCGATTGCGTTTGCGGCTTCCCCGTTACTCGAGCAATCGTCGGAGCAGCGTTAGGTGTTGTGCGCGCAGAAACGGGACCAGGCGTCGGAGCAGCGGATTTGACTACGGACGAGTGTTGACCGCTCATTTTCGTCAGCAATAAGTTCTTTTTCACCGTCGTCGGCGGCATTAAGTTGTTCATTTGCGAAACGTCTAAACCAAACGAGGCTTCGTTGTTGTTGTTGTTGTCGTTCACGTTCATCCTCGTCGAGGCATCACCGCCTCCCAAAATTGGTGACGGAGATATGGTCATTGGTATGCTGTTGTCCGTATTTATGGTACTGACTGGTGTCTTTCGCGTGCCAAAGCTCTTTCTGCTGCGACCGGTTGATTTGTCCAAGCACGCACCCGGTGTTCTTCCTGCGAGCGAAGTCGAGGCATCGTTTTCTTCCTCGCCGCCGTCGACAGGCTTGCCGTCGATATTTTCCGGCGTCGTCGAGGACGCTTTTTTTGTCTTCTTGTTCTTCTTCTTCGATGATCTTTCCAAAACATCCGCGTTCGATTTCTTCAAAAGCACGTCCGCTTTGATAGATTCGTAATTCGCGACGATTTTCTCGACCGTTTCTTGATCGATTTCAAAACATACGACTCTCAACGCGTCCACGCACGCGTCGTACAAATTCGATTTAGAAGACACCGAAACGCATCGACTCGCACACTTCGCCAGCGTATTCGCCCAGTTCTTCAACTCGTCCGAGCCTTCCGCGAGATGCGCAATCTTCTTCTTGGACAAGTTCTTCGTACTCAACGCGTATCCGGAAAACTGCGCGACACCGGTTCGAGCGCGGTCGCACTTCTCCACGTCTGACTCAGTCGCTTCGATGGACACGAATGCTCTGCGTAGCGAAGGAAGTAAGCCGGTTTCTAGATCGACGTTGCGCGCTAAAGAAATGAGTGCTTCTTGCGCGGACGTTCGCGCGTTTGGATTTTGCCCGGCTAATCGCCCGAAAAGAGGTCCGGCTAAAATTTTCGTCGATTCCGCGAAAGCGAATTTGAACTCTTTCATGAACGAGTTGTTCGACGCCTCCATGGCCGAGGAGGAAGAGGCAATTTTAATGCGTAGCGAAGATACGTTGGTTAACGCGACGATAGCTTCCAAGGCGGGCACAAAACATCGAGACTCCGTCACATCGTCCGCGCAAAATCGCGCTAATGTCGTCGCCGCTCGGAGTACGAAGTCTGCCGATATCGCTTCGACGCCCTCTTTGTCGTCGTCGTCGTCGTCGGTATTCTTCGAGAGGAGTTGCTCCATATCTTCTAAAGCATCTCGGAGACGTTCGGCAGCTTTTGCGCGAGCTGGTGGCGAGTCTGCAACTTCCGTTTGAGCGAGCGAGCGACCTAATCGTTCTCTCGGAGGGAGAGAGGAGTCGATGCTATCGTCGTCGTCTTTGTTGTTGTTGTTGTTGTTGTTATCGCGAAAGCCTTCTTCCGCGTCGACGTCGACATCAAACTCACTCTCTTTAATCGCCGCCATTCTCGTCGATATCGTTGCTGTTGCTGTCGTCGTCGCTCTCTTGCTCGCTTCCTCGACGAGTGCCGTGTGTTTCTTCAACGCCGGCTTAATCGACATGGGCGTTTGAATCGATAACATTCGCGGCGGCAAGTCAATCGTAAAGTCATCGTCCACCGGTTGCCCGATTCTATCGTTGTACGCCTTCATGTTATTCTGTGCCGCCAAAATCGCGTTGAGCTCGATGACTTCCGTCAATTCACCTTTCGAGTTGTTGTTGTCCTTTTGTTGTTCTTTTTCTTGTTGTAACTTTCGTTTCCGTTCTCGCATGGCGTCTTGCAAAGACATTTCATTACTCTTCTCATCCGAACCAGCCATAATCGTCTTCTTATTCTTCTTATTCTTCTTCTCCGAAGATGATGCTAACGCTAAACGTCTTTTAATTTCAGGGTCTAACTGTTGCGTAAACGCATCGAAATACGATTCATCCACGACTCGATGAAACTTTTCGTACGCCAACTTGGCGTTACCGCGAACAGTCGCGTCGGCGTCTTCCAGCGCTTTCTCAATAGCGACGCTTGCGATATCCGCAACAGGTTTTGGCAAGTGCGAGGATCCAACCAAGCCAACTTCGAAGCATTCGGAGAGGTACAACGCACATTTCGCTCTTAACTTTGCAATTTTCGATACTTTCGGCGAGACGATTTCTTCCGCAAACACGCGCGCCAGGTGCACCTTTGGACCTTCATCGTCCAAACTGCTACCGCCGAAACAGTTCCGAACGATTTCCGAGACGCACGCGTCGCCGCTATCACTTATCACGCCCACCGAGACTATGATCGCTTTGAAAAGCGAAGGTAAAAGAATATCGAGAAACTCGTCGCTCAAATCGCCTTTCAGGCGTTGCGCCATGCACAAAACCGCTTGACATCCCGCGCGCGCGACCGACGAGCGCTTGTCGTGCACCGCATACGATAACTTATCGAGGATGAGTAAAACGGCGTTTGTTTCGCCAAACTTTTTGATCGACCCGTTTTGTTTCTTTATCACAATCGAAGCGTCTTTACAAAACTGTCGGAACTTGTTGTTTTGCAAGGTGCATAATTTGACGATTTTTTTACACCCGAGAACTCTCTTTTCCCATTCCGAGGAAGATTGATGCAACTCCTCGGCGATCGTTTCCAAGACGTGTTGCGTGCACTCTAAAGAGCTTAATGCGTTTTCTTCAGCTTCTTGCTTTTGTTTGGACTTGGACGTCGACTGCGTTAAAAACGCCTCCTTCGGCAACGCGTCGTCGGATTGAAACTTTTGCAACCGTTCGGATTGCTTCCTTAATCGTCTCGCCGGCGTCGTTTCGTTCGGATTGATCGGACTGCGCATCTCTAACAATCGATCTTCGCCAGTTCTCTTATTAGTAGTCGTCGTCGTCACATATCCTCCACCCTCAAACGCTCGCTCCAACGCTTTCCTCGTCTTAGGACTCATCCCGTTCGTTTCCAATAAAGCGCGCTCAATCCCTTGCCTTTCCGTGAAATCGTCTACTCTGGAATTCCGCAATGCCACGCACGCGCGTAAACTCGCATCTTTCACCATTGGTTCTGCATCGTCGTCCGACAACAACAATAACTGCTTCAATTTCTTCACCGCGTTGGTACAATCCCAACTGAGCGAACTCTTCTCGCAAATCTCTTGGATAACTTTACACGCGTTCACGCGAGCTTTCACTGAACTCGTTTTCACATCCACGTTCAATTTGGTCACCAAAAACGTTTTCGTAATCGCTTTGGCGTCGCAGCACAACGACACTAAAGCGTCGATGGCGCTCTTCTCTTCGTCGTCCTTCTCGTCTCCGCCGCCTTCAACGCCGCCGGACAATTTTTTCAAACACGCGTTTACGAACAGTTTCTTCGCCGTCTCCGACCCGCCGTTCAAGCACTCCTTGAAAATCTCCTTATCTTTGCTCGATTGAATCGCTAAAGAAGTCACGCGCATCGCTCGAGCGTGGTGACGGTTTATCGTCTCGTTCTCATTCCCCGTCGTCGTGACGAGGAAAGACGCCACCGACTCGTACAACGTTTTGCCTAGCTCTTCCGTCCAGAAAATTTTGTTGCTTTCAGCAGATTTGAGGTGCATTTCCAACTGCGACAACGCGTGTATCACGTCTTCTACATCTTCATCTCTTCCTTTCGAAGAAGAAGAAGAGAGATTAAGGATGCGTTGGACGCTCTCGGAAAACCGTTTCAACGAAGTTTCCACCACATCCGCGGCTCTCGTCGCGCGTTGTTGTTCGTTGAGCGCATTCATTTTTTGTATCTCTTCTTTCAGCGTTCGATTTTCAAAAATTCCCCTCGTATTACGTTTTTATCCTTTCTCGAATGTTTTTTCACGAAGTAATAATATACTTATTATTATTAAATCTCTCTGCTTCTCTCTCGCTCCTTAAAGTCTCTTTTGCTGAAATGCCGCTGTTGTTGTTGTTATTCGTTCTTCTTATTAGAGAGTTGTTCTTCTCTCTCACTCTTTAGAAGAAGAAGAAGAAGAAGAAGAAGAAGAAGCTCACTATAAAATGTGTTGTGTTTGTAAAAGAAAGAGGAGGGGAAAGAAAACAACGGTAAAAGTTTAGGGTTTTTTAAAACCCTAAAACGTACATTTTCAAGAGAAAGAAGAAGAAAGAAGAAAGAAGAAACATTTCTCACGAAAGAGTCAACAACACAGAAAAGAGAGATTTATAAGAAGAAGAAGAACTCGGTGGTAAAACGAGCAGCGGTACAACCGTAACAACAACACTTCATTCTGAGAACGAGAGAGAGAGAGAGAGAGAGAAGAAACACACACACATTAAACAAACATAAAAAGGATGAGCAAAAGTCATCATTTCCTCATCCCGACAGAAATGGAAGCGCAATTCGACGCGTTCTTCATGAACGTCGCTTCGCAGTGCAGCTCGATCGCGTCGAACGAACACACACACGGAATAAACGCGATCGATATCATGCACGAAGCATATTTCGGGTTTTTGAGAAGGAAAACGGATTTCTTTTCTCGTTCGAGTAGTATTCTTAACGAAGAGGAAAAAAACAGAGGGAAAACATCCGTCCTGAAAGCGTTGGAGAAACAACGAGAAGAGGTGGAAAAATCAAAGACTAGTTTCGAACGCGAAAAGGAGGAAACGGAAAAACGCAAACACAAAGAAATGGTAAAGAAGAAAGAGAGAGAAGAGGAGATGAGAGAAAAAATTGCGGAAGAGGAGAGGGAGAGGAAAGAACGCGTGAGAGAGGCGCTGATGGCGCAGAAGATGGAAGAGGCGAAGAAGAAAATCGTCGAGTTGGACGAGGACGGGAACGAAGTGATTTGTAACGACGAAGAGGAAGAGAAAGACGAGCAACAAAAAGTCGCTCGAGAGAATACAGAGAAAGTGGAAAAGGAAGAAGAGGATCCTCACGCGTTGCAACCAGGGACGGTGCACCCGTCTCCGTTGAACGGCGGCGAAGCCGAACATTACGTGTGGTCGCAAACGTTGCAAGAGGTGGACGTGCGTTTGCCGGTACCGGTTGGCACGCGAGCGAAAGATATCGTCTGCGAGTTTACCGCGACGACGTTTAAGTTTGGTTTAAAATCCGAACCCGCGTTAAGGATTCCGGAAAAGTCCAAATTATGCGAAAGTATTAAACCGGACGATTCGTTTTGGACGTTGGAGGACAATCGCGAAGTCCGATTAACGCTCACTAAATCCAACCAAATGAGTTGGTGGGAAAACGTAATAAAAGGCGACCCGAGAATAGACACGAAGAAAGTTGTCCCGGAAAACTCCAACTTGGCCGATTTAGACGGCGAAACGCGATCGACCGTGGAAAAAATGATGTACGACCAACGGCAAAAAGCCGCCGGGAAACCAACCAGCGACCAAGAAAGCAAGATGGGTTTGATGAAAAAGTTCATGGAGAGCCATCCGGAGATGGATTTCAGCAACTGCAAATTCGACGACGGTGTCTTACCGGCCGGCGCCTTTAATGGACAATGACGATGAGAAGAAGAAGAAGAAAAAGAAAGAGAAAACACGACGAGAGAGCGCGCACGTACGCATAGAAGAAATATAATATACTAAGAAGGTGGTAATATAAAAATCTTACAACAAAGAAGCTACGGTAAGTATCGTCATCAGTCCTCTTCACTGGACGATCATCATTTCTTCTTCTCCTTTTCCTCCTCTTCCTCGTCTTCATCAACCCCGCTAATCCACAAGACGTTGTTACACCTTATCAAAACCTCCCCCAAATTCCCGGTTTCCTCTCCGTCGATTATTTCCATCGTGTTTGCGAGTTGCACGTTCATGTACGCGTCCGTGGAGACTAAAAAACCTTTATACGCCATGCCGGACCATTTTAACTTCACGAGGACTTTTTTCCCGGTTAACGATTGTAAGAACGGTTTCGGGTTGATCGGGACGAACGACGGACCCATTGGTATTGTTTATGAAAAGTAGTGCGTACTCCTCGTCGTAGTCTTTCCTATTTTGCTCTTTTTGCTCTTCTTCTTCTTCTCTAAAGAGTCTTTTCCCAATGTACTACTACTACTACTTTTAACAAGAGTACTAATTAGAGCCGTCTGATGATGTTTTCGTTGTTGTTGTTGTTGTCTCTTTCTGTTGTTGCTTTAAAAAAAAAATGAAGTTTTGAGGAGGACTGATGAGACTGCCCTTTTTTTTTTCTTCAAAAAACACACACAAAGACACGAAAGTAAAATCTCTCTCTCTCATCATCATCATCACTTTTTATTATTAAGGAGCTTTTAAGAAGAAGAAAATAACGATGTCGAATACTCGCAACAACAACAACAACAACAACGAGACTAAGAAGAGGGCAGCGAAGGTATCATCTAAAGAGGACGAACCGACGTCGCCGAAGATTTTTCTCTCGATTACTTTCGGCATTCTTTTCATTCTGAGCTTGATTTTCGGGAAAGCTGGGTCGTTTTCCTCATCTTCTTCTTCTTCTTTATCATTAAACGTTGCGGATGATGCGAATCAAATGTCCTCGGTGGACGACGACGCCCCGGACGTTGGCTTAACGTCGTACGAAGAACAACACGTGGACCCGTCTGAAGTGGCCAAGGAGCCAATCGAAGAGTCGTTGGCGAAAGATGACGGGGAAGAGCACTCGGATTTAGACGGCGATTTGGATTATCACTTAGACCAACCGGTGCAGAAACCGAAAACGGAGGTGGATAATTGCAAGAAATGCAAGAAAGTTACAGTGCCGGAAATGTGCGGGTACGCGCCGAAGAGAACGATGGAAGATTTGTCGGTCACTATGAAGAAGAGGAGGATATTGTCGTTCGACTTGGAGGAGAGCGAGGAGGAGGATTCAGACGACGATGAGGCGAAGAGTAGCAACATTTTAAACATTACTACTAGAATAGGACTTCGGAAGTTATTGAAAGGGCACCAGGCGTTTCAAACGGACAGAAACCGAGCGTTGGCGAAATCGAGGCAACCGGATTTCAAGCCGCCTCCAGAGAGCGTCCGAGAGGAGGTTTTGAAACATTACAAGATGTGGCAATCGGATTCGGCGTGCACGATGTGGACGAGAACGTGCGTGAAAAGACATCTGGAAGGCGACGATATGGGTTTTAAGCGAGGTCCGGAACAGTATTTCAAAGATAAGAAAATGCCCGGGTTGGATGGCTCCTTAGTTTTTCCGGATTTGAAACGAGGCGAGTTGGGGACGTGCGCGCTCGTCGCCGTGGCGGATAACATGTTAGGGAAAGGACGAGGTCCGGAAATCGACAATCACGACACCGTTTTTCGGTACAACGGGCCTTTGAAAGCATATAAGAAGGATATTGGGGTGAAAGGCGACGTGTATTATTGGAAGCAAAGACGCGATGAGAAACAATACGGCGTAGAGGGACAAAAAGCGAACAAGTACTACATGTGGAAAGACGCCGCGAAATATTGGATGTTCGGCGATAAGAAGGAATTTTCAAAGTTAACTTTTAGAGGTAAACAGTTGTTGTGGGAGACACCGATGGCTTCGGAGATGGTTGGGAACGTCTATGCCAAATACCACGACGAGTTGAACATTAAAACCAAACACGCGAGCACCGGCGGGTTTAAATTAGCCATGTCCGTCCTCGCGAGCGGTTTGTGCACGAGATTAGATTTATACGGATTTTCGAGTAAAGGTGGGGGCAGGTATTTTAAGAATGCGGTCGTTAATACCGTGCATTTGATCGGGCTGGAACATTATGCCTTACGAGTGGCCATGGAGGAGAATTACGGGGTGTGCGTGTACGACTAAATAAATAATCGATTCTTTAAATTATGTTATTGATATGAAGACGGTATTTCATCATGTACTACACAACAATTCTTGCTATTCATCTACGGCGTCTATATTTAATACAATTTTTTTTAGTAATCATCAAAGCTGCCTTGCGTATCGTCGGACTCGTAGCAATACTCGTTCAAATCCGGCGAGTCGAGCTCGAAAAACTCTTCGAAGACTTTCTGCAACCCGGGAACGCCCGCTTTCGAGAGGCGAACGAAATACTCTTGCGACTCGTTGAAACCGGTTTTGGTGATTCCAGCGGTTAACTTGTTCGTGAATGATTTCGGGAGTCTCAACATGGAGAGCTGCGCCGTGATTTTCCTCTCGCATAAAATCTCGTGTAAACGCACGAGATCGGCGCGGTTACGGTACATCGTACACGTGACATCGTTCGGGCCTCGAATGACGAATTTGTACCGCATGATATCCGCAGATTCATTCAGAGTGTCTTGCGAAGGAATCGTTTTCACCGGCGATAAGGTCATCATCAGCGGGTCCTCGCTTTTTTTTCGTTCAAGTTCTGATCCCGACTCGTTGATCTCGTTGACGACTTCTTGAACGCTTCGCGATTGCTGTTTCTTTTCTTCCTCCCGGAGAAAATCATCTTGCGACTTCCTGCGATTTCGCAACGGCGAAAAATGTCCGAAGAAATCGCAACTTCGGGTGGCTTTCCTGATCGCCTCGTCCTCGTCGCTGCTCCAACCGCTGGTTGGAACAAACATTTTCTTCTTCTTGGAAGACACGTCGCCATCTTTCATTCTCTTGGCGGAAACCAACGAGACTGACCAGCCTTTGTCTGGACCGCAAAAGCCACCGCTCGAGCGTTCAACCCGCTGTCTGGCGAGAATCCGTAAGGACGAATTACTTTTCATCGTTTCCGTCGCGCTCAACATCTTCATGCCATTGATGATTAACTCGTCGCAGTCGAACGCCTCCGTGGCGATTTCTAAAGTCCTCTCTTCATCTTTTAACTTTTCGCCGTGATGAAATAAGAACTCATACGCGATGTGATGAAGTAAGCGAGAGGACAACGGCGGTGGAGAGAGGATGATCGCATCCAAGATTCGTAAGACGACGTTTGGCGGGAAGAATCCAGCGCCTATGCGAGTGAAGATCTTCCCGACCAAATTAGTATGCACGCGTTCCAAGGAAGAGTTGTGTCTCGTTCGCTCCTCCAACACAATCGTCTCCGTCGTCACTTCTGCTTCGTCCAAAAACAAGTTGACGTCTTCAGCGAGGCACACTAACGTCCAAAACGCATTCTCTTCGTTGCCTTTGAAAACGAGCAAAGACATTGCCGCTGCGACGACGTGTGATTTTTCCAAATCTCTCGGCGAGCGCGCGCTGAAAGCCATCAAAACACGTTCCATTTTCCCGAAATATTGTAATGATGTTGAGTCCATATAGTTTTCCGGTAATCTAAATTGATCTTCGTCGTCTTCTTCTTCATCTTCGTCGTCGTCGTCGTTGTTGTTGTTGTTCGCTTTCTTCTTACCTTCTCTCCCTTCCTCCTCTTTGATGCTCGATACTCGCGCCGGGAACATATTCAATTTCTCAAAGAAAGAACCCGTCAAGAGTTGCATGATTGCGTTTTGCGGTTCCTCTTTGGTAGTATCAGCGGTATCGTCCCTATCGTTTGAGGTGCCATCACTTTCGCTACTCGTCGTTCGTTTAAGAGCGTCGCCTTCGAAGACGAAGACGCCTTCTTCGTCGTCTTCTTTTTTAAAGCCTCTCAACCCGTGGGGCGAACGCGGGGGCGACCCGACGAAAGTCTCTCCAAAACTGTTCATCGCCTGGATGTGATTTTGATGTTGCGAAAATCTTGGGCTGGCGGAGTTGCTATACATTTCGCCGCCGCTCGAAGACTCGTTCCCGCTACTCGTCATCGACGATTGGCCGCGCGCGCTACTCGATCTCAACCTATCTAACGATTCAGTAACTAATTCGTGCTGTATCTTTTGGTCTTCTTCTCCTCCTTCTTCTTCTTCTTCTTCTCCTTCTTCTTTGCGTTCTTTCATCGAGTCGATGGCGCCTAGCGAGTATCTCGGATGATCCGGAAACACGTTGATCAAATCTACTCTGACGCTCGCGCGTTCGCGATCGAATCGTTCTCTTTCGCTCAATTGCGAGTACTCCTCGTACGTCTTCTCGCAATTATCCCGCTTCGATTTCACGGATAACGCGTCCAACCACGCTTTCGCTCTCTTTTTCTCCGGTAAACCGTTTCTGGCAACTTCGCGTTGGCACTGATTCAACGCTTCGTTTATAGCCGAGTTGGTGACGTTGGTCACGCTACTCCCGGAACTCCCGCTCGTCCTCTTCGCCTCTTTCCACACCTTCCTGGCTTTCGAGTACCTCGCGTAACTCTCGCTCGCTCTGTCTTTTTGTTTCATCAACTGTTTCCTCGCTTTCGAGTACGCCTTCTCTTTCCTCTCGTCCACCGGAAACCCGTAACAATACCCGTCCAATCGAGCGACGGTGCACGGCTTGGTCTGTAATCCGTACTCGTCCGTTTTCGCCGTCGAACTTATCATAGACGAAGTGGACGAACATCTTCCCATCCGTTGCACGACGTTGCTTTTAATACCTTGATTTTGTTGTTTACTCTCTCCTCCGTTGTTTATTATGTTGGTTCTCTCTTCAGGATTCTCGTCTGAATCGTTTTCGTTCTTATTCCCCGACGACGACGATTCTCCTCGAATCCGCTCGCCATTCGCAACCTGCAAATCCTCCTCCGAACTCGCCACGGACGATCCTTCTCGACTGTTGTTGCTCGTCGCCGTCGTGAACTGTAAATTTCTCCTCGGACTTTGACCTCTCGAATTTAATAACACCTGATCGTCATCTTCGGTCATCGAACGCGATCGCGATTGAGGCGATGAGTCTTCTTGGTCTTCTTCTTCCGAGCGCTGATGATGATGATTCCCCGGAGAAGTCGTTTTGTCTCGTCTGTCCTCCGTTTTTGGAATAACTTTTCTGATTTTAATCGGGGTGATGTTGTTGTTCCCTCTCGATACTTTGTCGTCTCGATTTTGATCCGCATTCGTCATCGAGATCGTCATCTTTAGAGATCGCCTTTCTTTCGTTAAAACGCGATGAAGCGCGCGCGTCGTGTGCACAAAACAGTGCGCTCGACGAAGAAGAGGATGCTGCGCTGACGATGATGATTTTTGTGCTGTCGTCTTTTCGGAAAGGTCACGGAAAGGTCAGGTCACGTTATCTCTCTCGTTCGTCTGCTCTCTCGTTCGATCTGTCTAAAAAATATCTTCGGCTGAGAATTTAATAGGGCGACCGAACGAGTACTCGTAACGCCTTTTTTTTTGCAAAAAGAAGGTCAAACACACTTAAAAAAACAATCGCGAGATCAAAGGACGCATCACCACGATGAACGCAGAAGAAGAAGAAGAAGAAGAGACGCAGAGGAAGAGGAGAGCTTTAATAAACGGGTTTTCCTCCTCGTTCGAGGGAAGGAGAGACGATATCGCGAAACGGGTGGAACTGTTTAGGAGAGATACAGAAGAAGAAGAAGAAGAAGAAGAAGAACATCATCATAATAATCGGGAATTCACGAACGCGCTGAGAGAGGCGCTTCGAGATGTCTCGTCGACGATGAACAAACGAGAAGAAGACAAAAAAGAAGAGAACTGTTTAACATCGTTGAGTAGTAAAAAATCCATCGCCACGCAGACGGAACGAAATGTGAAAAGGATCATGAACAAACGGTTGGAGCGGGTGAAGAAGATGACGGATTACGTCGCCGTCGCGTCGTGGGGTGGTGGTGGTAAGAGTTTTAGCGTCGAGGATGATGATACCAGGAGATTGTGCCACGACGCGAGGATGATGATGGAAGAAAAGAAGAAACGGTTGAAACCGGGAAGCGCGGCGTCCACTCGAAGGATTACCAAGCCGTTAAAAGACTGGATGTACGAGAACGTTCATCACCCGTATCCGTCGAGAAAAGAGAAGATGGTTCTGTCGCAGGCGACTGGGATGTCTCCAGGACAAATTTCAAACTGGTGCATTAACTTTAGAGGAAGAAAAATGAGGCCTCTCGTTCGCGAGTTTGTCGAGGAGGCGCGTAAAGTAGTACAGAAGTAGTCTCTTTTAGTATTAATCAATCAAAGAATTATTGCTTTTATATTATATGTCTATTTTGTTAAATATTAGTGAACTACATGTAGTATACATCCTCAATTATTATTTGTTAGTATTACCGACGGCGGCGGCGGCAGTTGCCTCCTTCGCATCATCATCCAGCGCTTGGTTCGTTCCTTTGCCTTCTACACTCGACGTATTATTTTTATATTTCTCCGTCGTCTCTTTATATTTCTTGGAATCTAAAAACTGGACGATGACCGCGGATATATTATCGCATCCCAATCCGCTCCCTCTCGTGTCCGTGGCGCAACACGCATCGCACAATTCCTCGGTGATTTTCGAGAGATGTTCTGGCGGCACCACACCGTCTTTCGTTGAACTATAACACAACCGCTCGCGAACAAAGTCCACGCACTCTTGACTGGTCATCACGTCCCAAACGCCGTCGCAGGCGATTATTATAAACTCGTCTTGGTCCTGTTCGTATTTAAACGTTTTCACTTCGGGATTAGCAGTCACGCAATATAACTCTGGCGGCAAGTCGTCCGGGACGTTGTTTCTTTTATATTCGAAATCGCCGATGGCTCTAGACAACGCCAACGACCCGTTCACGCGACCGTCGGCCACGAACCCTCCCGCCTTGACAATTCTCTCGCATTCGTCCTCGTCCGTAGGTTTATGATCTCGAGACATGTCGATAGCTTTACCGTCTCTACACAACACCGCTCTCGAGTCGCCGGCGTTGGCGCATATAATTTCCCCGTTTCTCAACGCGACCGAAACCGCCGCCGCGCCGGCGACTGGACCTTCCCATTCGCTCAACTCTTCCTCGGATAAAGGCACGAACTTCTTTTTACCGCCGCCGGCAGAAGACGTAGACGCGACGGGTTGTTCGTTCGCCGCCGTATTCTTAGAACTATCTTTCCCGATTTCTCCTCCTTCCTTTCTCTCGCCATTCTTTTTATTCACCTCTTCTTCCTCCTCCTCGTCGTCGTCATTCGTTAAACTCGGAATGATTAAATCCACCTCCTCGCTCGGCGTCCCTTCCGCCAACAACCTCTCCTTGAGCGCCCTTCGAATGGCTTCGTTCACGTTTCTCGAGCCTCCCGCCGACATTTTTTCATCCGCATCCTCTTCTTCCTCCCGAAACCGTCTCCTCCCGCTCAACTCCGCCAACTCTTGCGCGTTCGTTTTATCCTTCATGACTTCGTCGATTTTCATAAACGACTCCACCAACGCCTGTTTCAAATCGTTTTCTTCCTTGTACGCGTTCGTATCTTTCAATATTTGCGGAAGGTACCTCCCTGCGTACAAAGCGACTTCCTTCCCGCCGTGGCCGTCAAACACCGCGAAGAAGGACGTGTTTTCGTCTAAATCCGGCACCGCGCAGTGCGAATCCTCCATGCTTGTCCTCCAGCCTTGCATCGCACTCGTCCCGAACTTCACTTTCACGTTCCCGCCGTCTGAACTTTCTTTCTCTTTTACCGGTTGCGAGAGGTACGCGCCCATTATTCGTATATTTGTCTGTTCTATTCTCTCTTCTCTGGATGATTGTGTCTTTCTGTCTCTCACTCTTTATGCGTGTGTGTGTACTCCTCGTGCTAAAAAATCTTCGACGTCGTTCGTCAACTGTTTAGATCGTTTCTCCCGAACGAAGATGAGATGATCAACACTCTCTCTCTCAAAACGAAACAACAACAACAACAACAGTCGCGCGTTTAATACTAACACTCTATTATCGTCGAGACGGAAGAAGAGAACAACAACACCGCGTGTAAGGGCGGTGAGAGAGACACTTTTTCGGACGTCGTGGTAAAGTTTTAGAGCGATGATGACACTTTGAGAATGTGGGAGAATCGGGTGCGATTCAAACGAAGAAAAATGCGTGCGTCAGCACATTTTTTTCACCTTTTTTTCTTTTTGGTCTTTCATCATCGATTTTGCACTCAACATGCTCAAACATCATCTCTTTTTTAATAAAACTCATCAGAAAAGAGTCACACTGGTACTACTACGGTAGTAGTATATATATATACGCGCGCGAATGTGAGTCGTGTGGTAGTATATGGTATTACAAATTATCCGGCCCGTTTGCTCTTCGTACGATGGAGGCACCGGAGATGTTGGTGAATCCCCCGTTCCCTCCTGATCCTTCGGTATCGGCGGTGTTTTCGGTACCGTCCTCGGCGGCGGCGGCGTTTTGAGCGTCGCGGTTACCGCGGTGGTGGTCATCATCATTGTCGTCGTCGTCGTCGTCGCCTGCGTTTCCTTGGTAATACGGGATATACGGCAAACGTTCGTCTTCTTCCTCGTCGGAGCGGTGGTCGTCGTCGTCGTCGCCGAATTGGTTGTTCCAGTCGTCGTTTGCGGTCGAGCCGCCG
>JACLAB010005831.1_pt1 | contig 18145 bp, 16 predicted proteins | sample 8027921 | NCBI WGS metagenome assembly JACLAB01 (sample SAMN15725117, study PRJNA655200) | protist metagenome | isolation source: fluorescence activated cell sorting (FACS) single amplified genomes of... | place: USA: West Boothbay Harbor, Gulf of Maine | collected 2000-07-19 | reverse complement strand
AGATGTGAAAAAACTTCTGTTTATCTAAAGAAAAAAGGATTTAAAAATATATATCAATTAAATGGCGGCATTTTAAATTATCTTAAAAAAATTAAGAAAAAAGATAGTTTGTGGAAAGGTGAATGTTTTGTTTTTGATAATAGAATCAGTCTTAAACATGAGTTAAAAGTAGGAAGTTACTTTATGTGTAGTGGTTGCAGGAAGCCAATTTCACCAAAAGATAAAAAATCTAAAAAATATGAAGAAGGTGTTTCTTGCCCTAATTGTCACGATAATTTAACTGATACTCAAAAAGCTAGATTTAGAATGAGGCAAAAACAAATAAACCTTGCTAAAAAGATTGGATCAAAGCATATATTCCAAAAAGAATTTAAATAGAAATTATATTGTCCAAGCAAATAAATTTAACAAAAGATCCTATTTGGGACCTACTGAGAAAAGTAACCATACCTGCAAGTGTAGGTTCATTATTTCAAACTTTTTATAATTTAGTTGATACTTGGTTCGCGGGTAGAATTTCTGCAGAAGCTATTGGTGCAATAGCAAAATCTTTTCCAATATACTTTACTATTATAGCTGTCGGTGTTGGAATAGGTGCTGCTACAAATGCAATGATTGGTAATTCGATAGGTGAAAAAAAACATCGTGTAGCCTCAATGTATATCGCCCAATCTTTGATCTTTGCTCTATTAATTTCAATTGTAGTTACACTTTTTGGTCTAAATGCATCTAATTTTCTCTTAGGTGTTATGGGTTCTGATGCTGCAGGTATTGCACTCACACGAGAATATTTAGATATTATTTTTTATGGAACATTTATAGTGATGTTACAAATATCTTTAAATGGAACACTAAACGCTCAAGGTGATACTAAAAGCTATAGAAATACATTAATATTTAGTTTTTTTTTAAATATTTTCTTAAATCCATTATTTATATGGGGCTATGGTATTATTCCAGCATTTGGGATTGCAGGACTTGCTATCGCAACCGTAATCTCTCAATCAATTGGAACAATTTATTTAGCCTATAAAGTCAATCAATGTAAAATAAGAAAGTATTTGAAGCTAGTATGCTTTATTCCTAAGTTTGATTATTTAAGTCCTTTAGCGAAACAATCTATTCCAATTATGTTTAGTATGTTGTTTATTGGAGTGGGCATATTTAATATTTTATATTTTATTGGACAATTTGGTGATTTAGCAACAGCTGGTTATGGAGCCGCTTTAAGAGTTGAACAAGTTTTCTTGTTACCAGTGATTGGTCTAAATACAGCCGTTCTATCAATTGGTGGACAGAATTTTGGTGCAAAAAAATTTAATCGTATAAGAGAATTATATACAAAGGCTCTTTTATTTGGCTCATCTTTTATGGCTGGAGCAGGAATAATATTATTTTTTGGTGCAGAATTTTTTGTATCGCAATTTACAGATAACGCAGAAGCTATTAAACATGGGGCCATATACCTTAAGGTTGCAGCTTTTATTGGTCCTATTTATCCAATATTCTTTATTACAACAGCTGTTTTTCAAGCCCTTAAGAAACCAATTTACAGTCTTTATTTAAGTATTTTACGGTTAACTGCATTTCCATTTCTGTCTTTATGGTATGTGATAAATATTAGAGGTGGTGATTATAATGATATATTTTATACAATAATGGCAACTAATTGGTTTATGGGTATTGCTCTAATCATCTTCATTGGATATTTCTTAAATAATGTATTTAAGCAAAAAAAAAGTCATTTTAGTTATTAGTGTTTCAGCGCTAGTTTTTTTATTTACTTACACAGATGTCAAATCACAAAATCTTAAGATCACAGATGGTGATACAATCAAAATTAATGGAGAAAAAATAAGATTTAGTGGCATTGATACACCTGAATTAAAACAAATCTGCATTAATGAAGGCGTAAAAAATTTCTGTGGAAAAGAAGCTAAACAAATGCTTGTAGATAAGATTGCTAACAATAAGGTTACTTGCATTAGAGAAGGTAAAGATCGATATAAAAGAACATTAGCTGAATGCTTTGTTAATAAAGAAAGTCTATCAAGTTATTTAGTTAGAAGCGGCTATGCATTTGCTTACAGAAAATATTCTAAAAAGTTTATACCAGATGAAGATTATGCTCGTATTAATAAATTAGGTATGTGGTCTATGGAATTTGATTATCCTTGGGATTTTAGAAGAAATAATTAATTATTAGAATCTTTCTTTAATTTTCTTTCGAGTTTTCTTACAAAGAAAGAAACAATTAAAATCAAAATTAAATATTCTAATATTAGGAAGGTGTATATTTCTAATGGTCTATATGTGGATACTACTAATTCGTTAGCTTTTCTAGTCAAGTCTGCAATACCAATTATTGATACTAATGACGACATCTTTAAAACATACACAAATTGATTGCCTAATGCGGGAAGAATATTTTTAATTGCTTGTGGTAGAATTACCAAGCGAAGTCTTTTATAAAAATTTAAACCTAAAGAACTTCCAGCTTCCCATTGTGCTTTTTTAATCGAGTTAATACCTGCTCTAAATATTTCTGCTTGGAAAGCGCTTTCACTTATTGCTAGTGCAATAATTCCAGACGTAAAAGGACTAAAACTTAATCCTGTCATTATTGGTAAACCATAATAAACCCAAAGAATTAAAACCAATAATGGAATTGCTCTTACTATTTCAACATAGGTTATATTTATATAAGTTAGAAATTTATTTTTAGCTAATGATGGTATTGCAACAATAAATCCCAAGATCATCGAAATAATTATAGATATAACAGATATGTATATTGTTACACCCATACCACTTAATAGGAATTTTAAGTTTGTTAATCCATTAACTTTATCCGGTGATAGTATGTACCAAGCCCATTCATGATCTGTGCTACACGAAGTTAAGAATAAGGGTATGAGTATAATTAGTTTTTTCACTAATTAAACTATACCCTTAAAATTAAGAATTAAAATTTTATAAGCTTTTAAGTTCGTATTTTACCAGGAGTGTTTCAAAGAAACCGGATGTTTTTTTAATTTCAATCCATTGATTTAAGTAATTCATCCAAACCTGATCACTCTGGTCAACCATCATTGCTAATGCAGCAGGGTTTTTACCACCATCTTGAACAATTGCTAATTGGGGGTACTTAATAACAAGTTTATTAGCTTCTGTTGAACTAGTAATATGCCCGTCAGCTCTTCCAGCTAAAACTTCTTGAAAATCTCTTGCTGGAGATTCAATTGATACTAATTTTGATTTAGGAAAAAACTCTTTAGCTTTAGCTTCTTGAGAAGTTCCAAGTGTAGTTGCAATTGTAACATTGCTATTATTTAACGAGTCCCAAGTAGAAAATTTCGACAAGTTTTTCTTTAGAACTAATGGAACTGTTCCATATTTATAATAAGAAGTGGTAAAACCTGCAACTAATGCTCTCTTAGCTGTTTTGGTTACACTTGTTGAAATATCATATCTATTTGAAGTAATTCCTGAAACTATAGTTTTCCATTCAGTAGGTACAAAAGTTATTTTAACCCCCATATCTTTTGCAAGTTCATTCATTACATCAATGTCAAAACCTTCGTATTTGTTAGTAGCTGGATCCTTCATTGACATTGGATCCCAGTCTCCTGTAGTTCCAACTTTTAATTCACCAATTGATAAAATTTTATTTAATTTTGATTCAGCGTTAACTGAAAATGGTAACAATAGCAGTAAAGTAATTAATATTAGCTTTTTCATATTGTAACAGTATCCTTTTTAAGTTTATTTAAAAAAAAACTTATATCTAAATGATGAGTAAATGCCTTTATAACCTTGACGCACTATCGTTAATCCATGACATTAAATGCTCAGAAAACGAGCGTCTAACAAACAAATTTACTGAATTAATTTGATTGTGATGAATTATCACATCTATCTGCGTAAGCAATGTTTGAGCAGATGAACCTTTTTTAGATCTAAAATCATTAAAGTTAAATGGGCTACCCGTGCTCAATAGATCAAATATTTTTTCACCACTTAGATTGATCATTACAAGTTGATCCGTAACATCTGTTACTGAACCTAAATTAGTCTTAGATATCTTATTAAATAATAATTTTTCAATTTCGTAATTGTTATTTTCTTTATTAACTGTCCTATTAGAAACTAACATCCACTCATCTGGCGAAAGCCATATAGCGGTATAATTTTCGCTTGATGCTGATGTGTTAGCCTCTAAGGGTAAAATTATATTAATATTTTGACCTATTGTAGTAAGAAAATCTCTACTTTTTCCTCTTAAATTTAACTTCATCAGTGGAGAAATTTCACTAACAGTTAAACCTGAATATTTTTTAACTTCTTTTATTGGTGATGTATAATTAAGCATTTAATCTTTCATTCTCCTTATCTAAAAAAATAGGATCAACTACAGTTACGTTGATTGTTTTATCCTCCATTGGAATAAATAATTTTTTACCCATCATATTTTTTCCACCCTTAACAACAGCTAACGCAATAGATTTCCCTAAGTTCGGGCTAAAATAACTTGAAGTTACATGTCCTAACATTTTAACAGGAGCTTGATTCAATTCTGAAATAATTTGAGCTCCTTCTTCTAAAACTATGTTTGGATCATCTGTTAATAATCCAACCATTTGCTTACGATCTTCTCGCATAGTATCTGATCTGTAGAGTGACCTTTTTCCAATAAAATCATATTTTTTTTTACTTACAACCCAATCCATTTGAAGATCAATTGGGGTCATAGTTCCATCTGTATCCTGTCCCACAATAATAAAACCTTTTTCAGCTCTTAATAAGTGCATTGTTTCGGTTCCGTAAGGAGTGATATCAAATTCTTTACCAGCATCCATACATTGTTCCCATAATGATTTTCCATAACTTGCTTGAATATTAATTTCATAACTAAGCTCACCAGTGAAGCTTATTCTCATTATTCTACAATTAATTTTTCCAATTTTTTCTTCTTTAAAAGACATGTGTGGGAAGTTTTCATCTGAAAGGTCTAAATCTGGAATTAATTTATTAAGTATTTTTTTACTATTAGGCCCACCTATTGTTGCTGTAGCAAAATGATCTGTTACAGATGTTAAATAAACATCTAGTTCAGGCCATTCTGTTTGCAAATAATCTTCAAGTTTACCCATTACATTTGCAGCACCACCTGTCGTAGTAGTCATGATATAGTGATTTTCTCCAAGTCTAGTTGTTACTCCATCATCATAAACCATCCCGTCTTCATTAAGCATTAATCCATATCTACATTTTCCTATACCAAGTTTTGACCAAGCATTTGTGTAAACTCTGTTTAAAAATTCTGAAGCATCACTTCCTTGAATATCAATTTTTCCAAGTGTTGATGCATCTAAAATTCCAGCACTCTCTCTTGTGGCTTTACTTTCTCTTTGAACAGCTTCATACATGGTTTCATTACCCCTAGGGTAGTACCATGCTCTTTTCCATTGACCAACATTTTCAAATTCTGCATTATTATTTATATGCCAATCATTCATTGGCGTTCTTCTGAATATGTCGAAATATTCTCCAACATTTCTCCCAACAATAGTTCCAAATGTTAAAGGAGTGTAGGGTGGTCTAAAAGTTGTTGTTCCAACTTCACCCATTTTTACACCCGTTGTATCTGCAATAATTCCTAAAGCATGCATATTTCCAAGTTTGCCTTGGTCGGTACCCATTCCAGTAGTTGTGTATCTTTTAACATGTTCAATAGACCTAAAACCCTCTCTAAGAGCTAATTTAATGTCTTTAGCTGTTGCATCGTTTTGATAGTCTACAAATGGTTTTGTTTTACCAACGATTTTATCAGATGGAAGAAGCCAAATATTCTTTTTACTAGTTTCTTTTGATGTTTCTACATTCATATTATCAAAGCCAGTTTTTTCTATTTTAAGAAAATCTTTTAGAATGTCTGAAGAATTTTTAATAATTTCATCTAATTCAAAATCACCATTACAAGATCCAATACTTACTTGTTCTGAAGGATATTTATTAGGAATAAATACTTGATCTTTCTCTCTAAACTTTAATTTACCACCAGACTGAGTAAACAAATGCACAGCAGGAGTCCATCCACCTGACATTCCTAAGCAGTCACAATCAAGAACAATTTTATTAGAATTAGCAAAAGATTGACCATCTTTAGATAACTCCATTATAGAAACCTGTTTTAATCTCTTATACCCATGTGTATCAACAATTGTATGGGACCAATATATTTTTAAACCTAAGTCTTGAGCTTCTTTGACAATAGAAGAATTAGAATTTTCTCTAATATCAATAATACAATGAACATTGATTCCCTTTTTTAATAATGATATCGCGCTTTCATAAGCAGTGTCATTATTGGTAAAGAAAATATTATTTTTACCACAAATAACACCGTAATAGTCAGCATATTTTTTAACTGCAGAAGAAAGCATTATTCCCGGTCTATCATTGTGATTAAAAACTAATGGTCGCTCCAAAGAACCTGTTGCAACTATAACTTTTTTTGCTCTAATTTTTAATAGTCTTTGTCTAACTTTATTTTCTTTTTCATCTTTACTTAAATGGTCAGTCAAATTTTCTCTTGCTAGCAAATAGTTGTAACCATGATAGGCCGCCACACATGTTCTAGTTTTTATTTCTAAATTATCCAATTTTTTTAATTCCTCAATTTCATCATTTAACCATTCAGAAGAAATCTTGTTATCTATTTTAAATTTTTCTGAATTTTGATAAATAGTCATTCCACCAAGTTCATTTTTTTCATCTAACAAAAGAGTATTTAAATTATTTTTGGCAGCAGTTTTGGCAGCCATAATTCCTGATATTCCGGCTCCAATAACCAGAACATCACAATGGATATATCTATGTTCGTAAATATCTGTATCTGGTTTTGTTGGTGATCTTCCAAGACCTGCTGAATGCCTTATAGCAATTTCATATTTTTCCCAGAAACTTGCTGGCCACATAAATGTTTTATAATAAAATCCTGCTGGTAAAAGAGGGGATAAGAAGTTGTTTATTCCACCAATATCAAAATTAACACTAGGCCAACAGTTTTGGCTGTTTGCTTCTAAACCATTATATATTTCAACTTCAGTAGCCCTTACGTTGGGTTCTGTTATAGCCTTATCATTTCCAACTTGAACAATTGCATTAGGTTCTTCTGAGCCTGAGGTCATTATTCCTCTGGGTCTATGGTATTTGAAGCTTCTTCCAACTAAATGAATATCATTTGCTAATAGTGCTGATGCTAACGTGTCTCCTTTAAAACCATAATAAGTTTTACCATTAAATTTAAATGATATTCTTGATGTTTCATCAATAAAATTACTACTTTTAACTCTTAAATTTTGCGACATCTGTTTAATTTTTGGGAGGTTTTTCACCCATTTTATAAATTAATTTAATCTCATCATTTGAAGTATCTCTAATCATATTAAACCACTTTCTGCACCCGTGAGCATGGTTCCATCTTTCAAATTGTATACCTTTGATATTTTTTCTCATGAATAAATATTCAGCCCACTCATCATCACTTAATTCCGTAGGTTGTTTAGGTCTTTCTATATGAGCTTCACCACCAGCTTTAAATTCGCTTTGGTCTCTTTCACCGCAATAAGGACAATTAATTAAAAACATTTAGTGAGCAACTGCTGCGGCCCCATGTTCATCAACAAGGTCACCACTTACAAATCTATTTAAATTAAAGGCTGCATTAAGTTTGTGCGGCTCATCATTTGCAATAGTGTGTGCAAATAAATCTCCAGAACCTGGTGTTGCTTTAAATCCTCCAGTACCCCAACCACAGTTAAAATATAAACCTTTAACTGAAGTTTTACTTATGATCGGGCTTGCATCTGGACAAATATCCACAATACCTCCCCATTGTCTCAACATTCTCATTCGGCTAAAAATTGGATAAAGTTCTAATATTGCATTGAGTGTTCCTTCAACAATTTGATGACTTCCTTTTTGTGAATATGATACATAATCATCTGTTCCAGCACCAATCACTAACTCACCTTTATCAGATTGACTTACATATGCATGAACAGCATTTGACATAACTACTGTATCAATAATCGGTTTTACAGGTTCAGAAACTAAAGCTTGCAGTGGTTTACTTTCTAGAGGTAATCTTAAGCCAGCCATATTTGCAATAACACTAGAGTGTCCTGCTGCAACTACACCAACTTTTTTAGTTTTTATAAAACCTTTTGTAGTTTCAATACCTTCAACACTATCACCATTTCTTTTAATTCCTTTTACTTCACAGTTCTGAATTATATCAACACCCATTTCATCAGCTCCTCTTGCATAACCCCAGGCAACAGCATCGTGTCTTGCTGTTCCAGCTCTTCTTTGTAAGGTTCCACCAAGTACTGGATATCTAATGTCAGGAGATGTATTTATTATTGGACAAAATTTTTTAACCTCTTCAGTACTTAAATAAACTGCATCAATTCCATTTAATCGATTTGCGTGTGTCCTTCTTTTTAAATCTCTAACATCTTGCAGATTATGTGCAAGATTCATTACACCTCTTTGGCTAAACATAACATTGTAATTTAATTCTTGAGATAAACCTTCCCAGATTTTTAAAGCATGATCATAAAGACCTGCACTTGCATCCCATAAATAATTTGATCTTATAATTGTAGTATTTCTTCCAGTGTTTCCACCACCAATCCAACCTTTTTCAACAACAGCAATATTCTTCATATTATGTTTCTTAGCTAAATAATAAGCTGTTGCTAATCCGTGACCACCTCCACCAACAATTACCGCATCATATTCTTTTTTAGGCTGTGGGTCATTCCACGCTTTTTGCCAATTCTCATGGTAACTAAATGCATTTTTTATAAGCGAAAAAATTGAATATTTGTTTTTCATTATTAGGAATAATTACTTTATAAATATTGAATATTCAATACAATCGGATATATCAATGTCGCAGTGGAAGAGTGGGTGAGAGGCTGAAACCAGTCGTTTGCTAAATGACCGTGCGGGGAAACTTGTACCGAGGGTTCGAATCCCTCCTCTTCCGCCACTAAAATAATCCCTCCTCTTCCGCCACTAAAATAAAGGGTGATCTCTGAAAAAGTTCTTCATTGGAATTGGTTTTTTTTCTAAAATATATCTATACACATTGTAGTTCTCTAAAACTCTCTGAACATAGTTTCTAGTTTCTCTAAATTTTATTAACTCAACCCAATCAATATAATCAATTTGTTTTTTTTGAGGGTTCTTGTTAATTTTTTTCCAGTACTTAACTCTGTTTGGTCCTGCATTATAAGCAGCTACAGCAAAGGGGTAGGCACCATCATATTGTAAGATTAAACCCGCAATATAGTGAGATCCTAAATTAATATTATATTCAGGATCAGTCGTTAATCTTGACTTTGAATAAGGAAGTTTTGCTTGTTTAGAAACTAGTTTGGCCGTGTAAGGCATAAGTTGCATTAATCCTTTTGCACCCGCATGACTATTTGCACTTAAATCAAATTCACTTTCCTGTCTAATTATCGATAAAATAAGTGCACTATCAGGAATTTTACGTCCGTTAATAGTTTTGGGCGTACTTATTATTGGATAATTAAATTTGTTATGAAATCTTTTTTTGTAAGATGCTATTTTTGATACTTGAATTGCAAAGTCATACCTTTCAATATTGGTTGCAAGTTCTGCAGCTAAAACTTCACTACCTTTATTAATATTATCATTAGCAAGATGTCTTAAGATAAATTTAGTATATTTATCTTTTTTTAATTCATTTAAAAGATAGACAATTTTAACTAATTCCTTATTAAAAAAAATATATCTATATTTATTATCAACTAACATATCTTTGTTAAGTACAAATTTTTCATTAGGATTTAACTTTAAAAAAGCTAGTTGACCATAATATGTGGTTAGATATTTTGATGCTTCTTGATACCATTTATTAGATTGTGCACGGTCACCTAATTTTTCATATGTTCTGCCAAGCCAAAAAGCTCCTCTAGATGTGCTGATTGGGTAGTTTACGTTATTATAAAAATTGTGAAAATGATCTTTTGCTATTAAAGGATCATTTAAAAAACTTAAAGCTATCCAGCCACTCATCCATTCAGCAGCTGCATAATTAGAGCCTTCTGTCATTCCATGATTGCTTGAAATCTTATAAGCTATTTCATATTTTTTTTTATAAATAAGTGATCTTGATATTATCTCACGTTCCTTCCACCACTTGTCAGGCATCACTAAATAATCTTTATCATTTCTTATCTTTAATAAGATTTCAGTAGATGAGTCTACACGACCTTTTTTTCTTCTCCATTTTAAACGATCATAGTTCAATCCCGCATCATTTTTAAATTTCTCCGGAACATTCTTAATAGCTTGGTCAACACCATATCCCTTTGTCATTAATATTTGTCTAGATGTATATAAAAGCTCATAATCTTTGGGCAAATATCTTAATAATCTCTTAAGATCCCAATGTTTGCTATTCCATGCCAAATAATCTGCTCTTTTTATATAATCATCTGCATTAAGATATTTTTTGAATTTTTTTCTATAAAATTTTAATTCATTTTTGGATAGATCAGCTGTAACCCATCCTTCTTTTATCAGATCTTTACCTTTTGTTTTATTTCCAGTTAAAACAAGACTTTCTCCAAGTATCATTTTTCCAAAGCCACTAAATGGTTCTTTTTTACTAAACCAATTAATTATTTTTTTTGGAGATACTCTGGAAGTTGATAATTTGTGTTCTGCTAAATATCTTAATCTATCTATCCGTGGATATTGACTATTTTGCTCTATAAATACCTTATAATCGTAAAAAGAAGCCTGGTTTCCTGTTGTTAGTAAATACCTCCACTTTATAAAATTATATATCGATTTATCTTTGGCTCTTTTGGCGTTTTTTAAAGATGAGGTCCACCTGTTTTTTTGCATTTCAGCAATAGCTTTTTTTGCAATGCTAAAATCTTTTTTATTATAATATTTAGATATTTTTATATTTTGAGATGTTGTGGTTCCAGATATAGATGGTTTTTTTTTTGGAATTTTAAATGATAGCTTTTTATCTTTTTTTATCTTTTTAACTTCAGTAATATTTTTTTCTTCAATCTTAATATCATTATTTTTTTTAGGCTTTTTTATCGGTTTTAGAATATTTTTAGATAATTTATTTGCCAGTTCTTGATTTGTAAGAGTTGGCTTTTTTAAAGGAATTAATACAGATGTTTCAGCAGAAAGATTATTAGAATTTAATAAGAATGATATTATCAAACCAATAAATAATAATTTTTTATGCATAATCTTTTAGTATATGAATCTATAAACTATGTTATAAGTATTTATGTTCAAAGGATCAAATGTTGCTTTAATCACGCCATTTAAAAATAATAGCCTTGATGAAGAAGCTTATATAAAATTAATTCATTTTCACATGGATAATGGAACTAGTGGTCTAGTACCAGCGGGGACAACAGGTGAGTCACCTACATTAAATCATGATGAGCATCAAAGAGTTATTGATTTATGCATTAATGAGAGTAACGGCAAAATTCCTGTAATAGCTGGAACTGGATCAAATTCAACAGAGGAAGCTATTTCTTTAACATCTCATGCTGAAAAAGCAGGTGCAAACGGAGCTCTAATTGTAACCCCTTATTATAATAAGCCTACACAACAGGGATTATACCAACACTATAAAGCTATCAATGATAAATGTGGAATTCCTATTATAATTTATAATATACCAGGCAGATCTGTAATTGATATGTCAGTTGATACTATGGCTAGATTATTTGAATTAAAAAATATAGTTGGTGTAAAAGATGCAACAGGAGATCTTGATAGAGTCGATCAACAATTATCTAAAATGGGTAAAGAATTTATTCAAATGACAGGAAATGATGAAAATGCATTTGAATTTAACAAAAGAGGTGGTGTTGGAGCAATTAGTGTTACTGCAAATATAGCGCCAAAGCTCTGTTCAGATTTTCAAAAACTTTCTGTCTCCAAAAATGAAAATGATTTAATTGAAGCTAAAAAATTAGATAATATTTTGCAACCAGTTCATGACGCAATGTTTGTTGAGAGCAACCCAAGTCCAGTTAAGTATGGAGCCAAATTAATGAACTTATGTGATGATGAAGTTAGACTGCCTTTAGTTAAGGTGACTGATGGAGCGAAAACAATTATAAAAAAAGCTTTAGAGTCAGCAAAATTGATTTAATGAATAAAAAAACCAATCCTGGTTTAAAAATTATTTGTTTAAACAGAAAAGCTAGCTTTAATTATTTTTTTGAAGACCTATTAGAAGCAGGAATTGTTTTAAAAGGTTCAGAAATTAAATCCATTAGAGATGGAAAAGTTAATATAGCAGACTCATACGCTGTTGAAAAAAATGGAGAATTAGTTTTAATTAATTCTCATATAGCAGCATATAAGCAAGCAAGTTATTCTAATCATGGCCCCACTGATGAAAGAAAGCTTTTACTTAATAAGAAAGAAATTAATAAATTAATTGGAAAGATGCAGAGAGATGGTTTTACAATAGTTCCAACTAAAATGTATTTTAAAAAAGGGAAGGCTAAAATTGAATTAGCAGTTGCAAAAGGTAAAAAACAATTTGATAAAAGAGCAACGAAGAAAAATAGAGATTGGAACCGTGACAAAGCAAGATACATCAGAAAATCAAGCTAAAAATATATATTTAGGTATAGGCTCCAATCTTGGAAATAGAATAACTAATATTGAAAAAGCTAAATCATTATTAGAGGAAAAAAATATAAAATTAATCTCAATTTCAAAATATTATGAAACTCCATCATGGCCAAATCCCAAAAATCCAAAGTTTATAAATATTGTTTTAAAAATTAAATGCCAAATTAAACCATACGAACTTTTGAGTATTTGCAAATCTATTGAAGTTAAACTGGGAAGAAAAAAAGCAGTTAAAAATTCACCACGTGTATGCGATATTGATATTATTGATTTTAATGGGTTGATCTTAAATGATAAATTAAATTTACCTCACAAAATGATGCATAAAAGAAGCTTTGTTTTATTTCCTTTGTTTGAAATTGAAAAAAATTGGGTTCACCCAATTAAAAAAACTAATATAAAAAAGTTGATTTTTTCCCTATCAAATGAAGATATTAGATCTATTAAACAAATTTAAATTAATGCTATAATGAAATATGCTTAATTCTACTGATCTCATTAATAAGGTAAAAGTTTATAATAAATTCTTAAATCACGAGATACTAGATAAAGCTTACAACTTCGCTGTTAAGGCCCACCATAATCAAAAAAGAGCATCTGGTGATCCATATTCTGTTCATCCAATTGAAGTAGCAAATATTTTAACTGATTTAAAGTTAGATAGCGCCACTATTACTACTGGATTATTGCATGACACTATAGAGGATACTTTTGCAACATACGAAACTATTAAAAATGAATTTGGTTATGAAGTTGCTGATTTAGTTGAGGGTGTTACAAAAATTTCAGTATTTGAGAATACTGCTGGAGCAAATTCTAAAGTTGAAAATTTTAGAAAATTAATTTTAGCTACCTCAAAAGATATACGAGTTTTATTAGTTAAAATAGCTGATCGATTACATAATATGAGAACGATAAAAGCTATCACAAAAGAAGAAAAGAAATTGAGGATAGCACAAGAAACTATGGAAATTTATGCCCCTCTAGCAGATAGAATGGGCATGCATACAATTAGAGATGAACTTGAAGATTTATCATTTGAAATATTAAACAATGATGCAAGGAAATTAATTAAGAAAAGACTTGATGAAATTAAATTGGATACAAAAGATGTATTTGAAGTTCTTTCTTTTGAATTAAGTGAAATTTTAAATGAAAATCATATCAATGCTGAAATTTATGGAAGAGAAAAAACACCTTTTTCTATATGGAGAAAAGTACAAAAAAAAAGAGTATCTTTAGAGCAAATTACAGACATCATAGGTTTTAGGATTATTTTAGATAATATTGATGACTGCTATAAGACATTAGGAATTTTCCATAAAAGATGGAACTGTATACCTGGAAAATTTAAAGATTATATATCTTCACCAAAAATTAATGGATATGAGTCAATTCACACTTCGGTAATAGGATCCAAAAAAAAACCCATTGAAATACAAATTAGAACAAAAAAAATGCATGAATTTGCAGAACGAGGTGTTGCCTCTCATTGGCAATATAAATCTTCTGAACGTTTTAATGCCTTAAGTTGGAAAGAGTACGATTGGTTGAAAGATCTAGTTGAAATTATAGAAAAAAATGAAAATCCAGAACATTCCTATGAATACACTAAGCTTCAAATGTTTCAGGAAAATGTTTTTTGTTTCACTCCAAAAGGTTCAGTAATTAAGTTACCAAAGGATGCTACAGCTATAGATTTTGCTTACGCCGTTCATACAAAGGTTGGAAATACAGCAATTGGATGTGAGATCAATGGAAATAAATCTGAATTACAAGACATATTAAGAAATGGTGATAGAGTAAATATAATTACATCCAAAAATCAATCGCCATCACTTCACTGGATACCCACCACTAAAACAGGTAAAGCTAGAGCAGCAATAAGAAGGTATTGGCATGATAAAGGTGAACAAAAAGAAGAAAGAACTAAAAAATACAACACTACATTGTGGATATCTCTGCCTGATCAACCAGGTCAACTTGGTGATATTAGCTCATTAATAGGTAGTCATAAACTAAATATTTCCAATGTTGAAATGGCTGGAAAAAACTTGAAATATATAAATTTTAAATTCAAATTAATAATAACTAACCTCAAAAACTTCACAAATTTTATTGCAGAGCTTAAACAAAAAGGTATAAAATTTAAGATAATTAGACACGAAGATAAAAGAAATGCTTTCACACAAAAAATCCTTAGATATTTTAAAAAAAACTAATGCACTCCTAGAAGGACATTTTGTTTTATCTTCTGGCTTACATTCTTCAAAATATATTCAATGTGCAAAACTTTTAAGTTATCCGGTATTAGCTGAAAAAATCTGCAAATCTTTAGCTAATAAAATTAAGAAAAAATTTAAAAAGATTGATTTGATTTTAGCACCTGCAATGGGTGGCATTATTATTGGCTATGAAATAGGTAAACTATTAAAAAAAGAAACAATTTTTTGTGAGAGAGTAAATGGAAAATTTACTTTGAGACGTGGTTTTAATATAAAAAAAAGGTCAAAAGTTTTAATTATAGAAGATGTCATAACGACAGGAAAATCTAGTATGGAATGTGTAAAGCTAATTAAAATGGCAAATGCTACACTTTTAGGTTTTGCATCAATAATTGATAGATCAACAAAAAAAACATTAAAGATTAAAACTGGTATTATATCACATTTAAAAATTGACGTACCTACATTTAGTGAAAAACAATTACCTAGCAGTCTTAAGTTAATCCCTATCACAACACCTGGAAGTAGATTTATTAAGTGAAAAGATTAGGTGTAAATATTGATCACATAGCAACTTTAAGAAATGCTAGAGGTGAGATTCACCCCGACCCATGTTTTGCTGCTTCTGAAGTAATTAAGATGGGAGCAGATTCGGTTACAATTCATTTGCGTGAAGATAGAAGGCATATTAATGATTTAGATGCTAAAAAAATTTGTAAGTTAAAAAAAATATTAGTCAATCTTGAAATTTCAATGAATGATAAAATTGTTAAAAATGCACTTAAAATTAAACCTAATTATATTTGTATTGTTCCCGAAAATAGAAAAGAAGTAACAACAGAAGGAGGACTAAATTTAGATAAAAATCAAAAAAAATTAAGAAATATAATTCAAATATTTAAGCAAGCTAAAATTCGTACAAGTTTATTTGTAAATCCATCAATAAGAGATATTAAAATTTCAAATGATTTAAATGCAGATTGTGTTGAAATACACACTGGAAGACTTTCAAATTTAGTAAAATCAAAAAAAGATTATAATGCTGAGCTAAGAAGAATTAAAAAAAGTTCGATACTTGCAAAAAAACTTAATATTGAAGTACATGCTGGTCATGGACTCGATTACCAAACAACAAAAATTCTTTCTAAAATTAATGAAATTCAAGAATTCAATATTGGTCATTTTATTATTGGAGAGTCTATTTTTTTTGGTCTATCAAAAGTCATTAGAAGTTTTAAAAAAATTATAAAAAAATAATTTATGAAAATTCTTGGTATAGGTGTTGATATAATCGAAAATAAAAGAATTAAAAACTCAATAAAAAATTCTAAGTTTAAGAAAAGAATTTATAGTAGCAAAGAACTTGCTCAATCAATTTTATCCAAAAATAAAGTAGGCTATTTTTCCAAAAGGTTTGCAGCAAAAGAAGCGTTTGCAAAAGCCTTAGGAACAGGTTTTAGGGGCAATCTTAACTTTAATGATATAGAAATAATTAATGATAAAATGGGCAAACCCTATTATTTAATAACAAAAAAAATAACTGAATTAATTCAAATGAAATTTAAAATCAAAAAATTTAATTGTTTTCTTTCAATTTCAGATGAAAACGATTACTCAACAGCATTTACTATAATTCAATCTATATGATGCTAGACAAAGATTTTTTTTCAGAAAATATAAAAACACTATTTTATGCACTTATAATTGCTGTTATAATTAGATCTCTATTTATTCAACCTTTTTATATCCCATCATCATCCATGGAGCCTACTTTACTTGTTGGAGATAGACTATTCGTAACAAAATATTCTTATGGATATAGTAAACATTCTTTTCCTTTTAGTCCTCCAATATTGAATAAAAGAATTTTATTTAGTAGCCCTAATAGAGGTGATGTTGTAGTTTTTAAAACACCAGCAGATAATAGAACAGATTATATTAAGAGATTAATAGGTTTACCTGGTGATAGAATTCAATTTATAGATTCAAACTTATATTTAAATAATAGTGAAATATTAAAATCTAAAGTTTTAAATAAAACTAAAATATATTGTGGCAGCAGGTCAATAGATGTTTTTAAGTTTGAAGAAAAGCTACCTAATGGAAAAAAATTTCATACAGTTTATTTAAAAGATTACACCTATCAAAACTCAGATGTCTTTACAGTTCCAAAAGATCATTATTTTTTTTTAGGAGATAATAGAGATTGCTCTAAAGATAGTAGATTTCTTTCTAGTGTAGGTTATGTGCATAAAGATAATTTAGTAGGTAAAGCTCAATTTATTTTTTTTTCATCTGATAAAAAAATTGGCAGCATTTTTGCTTTTTGGAAATGGCATAAATCAATAAGATTTGACAGAACTTTTGATAAAATAAATTAATGAAAATTAATTACCAAGTATTAGAAAAAAAACTAAATATTAAATTTAAGAATAGAGATTTATTATCCCAATCACTTACACATAAAAGTTTTGATTCAAATACAAATAATGAAAAGCTTGAGTTTTTAGGGGATCGTGTACTTGGTTTGGTAATTGCAAAAAAACTTCTAGAAATATATCCAAATGAAAAAGAAGGTATTTTGGACAAAAAATTCGCATCTTTGGTAAATAAAAATACCTGCTTAGAAATAGCAAAAAATATAAAATTAGAAAATTTTATTCAAACATTTAACCCAAAAAATAAATCAATCAAAATAGAAGATAAAATTATTTCTGATTGTTGTGAAGCTTTAGTGGGGGCTATCTATCTTGAAAAAGGATTAGGTGTAGTTGAAAAATTAATCTTAGATTTATGGCAAAATCATATTAAAAGAAGTGTGATTACTCAAATTGATGCTAAGACAAAATTGCAAGAATTTGCATTAAAAAATTTTAAAAAACTCCCAACTTATAAAGTAATCGCAAATACAGGTCCACGTCACAAACCTTTATTTAAAGTTGGTGTAAAACTTCCCGATACTAAATATTTTATTGCATCTGGTAAATCTAAAAAAGATGCAGAACAAAATGCAGCTAAAGAATGTTTAAAAAGTATAAAATAAATTTATTATGAATTGGAGTGATGAAAGTTTTTTATTAAGTAAAAATAAGTATAGTGAAAATTCTTTGATTGCCGAACTATACTCAAAAGACCATGGCAAAATTTCAGGTATTATTTTTGGTGGAACTTCAAAAAAGATTAAA
>JACLAB010010907.1_pt1 | contig 18147 bp, 13 predicted proteins | sample 8027921 | NCBI WGS metagenome assembly JACLAB01 (sample SAMN15725117, study PRJNA655200) | protist metagenome | isolation source: fluorescence activated cell sorting (FACS) single amplified genomes of... | place: USA: West Boothbay Harbor, Gulf of Maine | collected 2000-07-19 | reverse complement strand
TCACAGTATCCAGCTCGGGGAACATGGATTTTAATGTCTCGAGGGCCTCGATGAAGTTGACGCCCGCCATCTTGGATGTCCGGCTTTCCGTGGATCGATGAGGTGGGAAATGCTTCGACGAACGCGTCTGAATGCGTCCGAAGCGGTGCCTCGTCTACCAGCGGGCGGTTCGCGCCTGCCAGAGTGGCCAGAGTGAGATCACTAATTCGGGGCATTGAGGACCGCGTGAATTCAGGGTCGTGAATTCACCCGGCACCTGATTGGTCGATGACTGGTCGGAAACACGACGGGAACTGGCGAGCGACAGTCGAAGAAGTTAACTCCTCTTTGTACTACACACACTCCTCTCGATGACTAGTGCACGCCCATGTCCTCCTCCTCGTACACAATCTCCGCGCTCGCCTCCTCGGGCGACATGCCCACCCGCGCCATCGCCGCGCCCAACGTCCTGTCCCTCACAGCCGGCGTGGACCCATCGTAGGAACCGATAGGCGAATGGCCCGAAGACGGCGCCTGGCTCAGCTCGGAGCCGACGATGACGTCCGAGTCGTCACTCCGCTGACTGGATGACACGTCGATGGAGTTGGCGGTGGACGAAAACTCGTGACGCAGCACAATCTGCGTCGCCTCGTCGCACGCATCCCCGAGCTCCGCCGCGACGTCCACGAGCAACGCGTCCAACAGGCGCTCGGCGACTTCCTCGTTGACCTCCGTCGGCACGAAGCCTTCGGAGGTACCTCCGGCGCTCGTGTCCGCGACGCCGTCGTCGAGGCCAGCCTGCCAGGCGACGTACTGGTTCCGGGCCTCCCACACCCTCGCGACCATGTCGGCGTCCACCTGCGCGGCGCGCTCAGCTGAGGCCTCCACCTGCCCGGGGCGATACACTTTGATCGATGAATCATCAGCTCCCGAGCCCGAGCTGTCATCCAGATTGACGAGCTCGCCAGAGACCGTGACCGACGCGTCTGCTGGCAACCCTCGTGAACGTCGCTCCGCGTACGTCAGCGCGAGCTCCTCCGCGCCCTCCGGCGGCGGGTGGTCGGGTGAGAACAGCCCCCACTTGGCCCTCATCGCGGTCTCGTTGTTCTCAACCTCGCGAAGCATCTCAAGCGCGGTGGAGTGGTCCAGCGAGTCCAGCACCAATTTACCGGAGAGGCGAGTGGCGTTCATCGCGGCGGTGACCTCGCGCCTGCTCGGGACACCCGTGTTATTCGCGCCCACTGAGCCAGCCGCCTTGGTGTCGGGTGACTTGGCGGAGGGCGGGGGCGTGCGGCCGCCGCCCTTGCGAATGAGCTTCGAATACTTCGCCGCCGGCGCTTTATCGGGCGACTCGGGCAGCGCGCTGATCAACTCAGCCGCCGCCCTGACGGACGCGGCGGCGCTTCCCGACCGCCCTCCCGTCGCCACGTGGAGCAGCCTGAGGTGCGCGACGACCTCGTCTAAGATGGTTCGCATGGCGGCGATCTCATCCTTCGGGTTGGAGTTGCCCAGCCTCGTCGCGGGGTCCATGGCGAACAATCCCGTGGCGGGCTGAACCCCGGGGGATGTAGAGCCAACTCCGACGCCGTCCAGAAGCTTCTTGACCGACTGCGGCCGCCGCGACGGACCCTTCTGGGGCGACACTTTCTTCCTCTTCTGCCCAGGCGGTGGAGTGCGGGGTTTCGGGTCCGCGAGGGGCTCCAGACCTTTCGCCCGGCGCTCATCTTTCTGCCGCTGACGCATCGCCGCGACGGACATTTGCTTCGGCGGAACCGATCCCCGTCCACCGCCGTAACTCTTGGTCTTTGGTCGAGCGGTAGCGGGCGCGGACCGCGGCCGTGCCGTCGTGGGTTCACCCCCGACCCGGACCACCACGTCGGGCGAATCGTCCCACCCGGGCCGGACCGCGACGTACCCGAGCGCCTCGCGTTGGACCCGCTCGGCAAACGCCTTCTCAGCTCGTCTCGCCGCCGCCCTTTGTTGCCTTTCCTTCATGCGATCCAAAAAGCTGGCACCCGCGGCGGGCTTCCTGTTCGGGGACACGCCCCCCATCGAGAGGTGGGATGCCACGTCCATGGAGAGGTCAACTGAAGCGCGCAGCTCCGCCTCGTGCAACTTGCGAGCGTCGCCGAGGAAACGCGCGGCGGCTTCCTTCAGCGTCGCCGGCGCGTCCGTGACGCCCGCGAGAAATTTGCGCTCGACGCCGGTGACCGGAGTGGACCCCCGCACTCCTCCGCGGTCCGTCTCGGATCCGATGCGACCGCTTCTGCGCTCGAACACCCGCCGGTCCTCCTGCCGCTGCCGCTCGATCGCGCGTTGCATCTCCTTCTGCGCCTTGACCGCCTCGAGCTTCGCGCGTCTGATCGCCTCGTCCGCGTCTTGAGCCTTACTCGACTGAGCGCTGAGCGTCTCCTCGAGCTCCTTGTTCTTTGCGAAGAGCGCGCGCTGCTGCCGTCGCAACGTGGCCAGCTCGCGCTCCTTCGCGATGCGCTCGCTCTCCGAAGCCTGCAGGTCAAGTAAGAGCGAGTAGCTCCCGCCGATCGGAGTCTCGACGTCGCTGCTGGCCCTTCGAGCCATGTCGCGCTGCGCGAGCGCGGTTGCGTGCGCCATCCTTCGCACTTTGTCGCCCACGCCCCGCACGGTGCTCGGGTGGGAGGGATGGGCTCCGCCGCCGCCGCCGGTTCGGGTCGCGAGCGCGCCGGTTCGGGTCCGAGCGGTACTCGCGAGGTAGGCGCCGCCCGGGGCCATCGATCCGTCGCGGCCGAACCAAGGCGCGTCGGGGTCGCGGAGCGCTCGAGCCGACGCGGAACGAGCCGAAGCTTCCGAGCGTTTGACATCCTCAATCGCCGGTCCTCTCCCTTGGGTTGTCGTCATCCCATGGCCCCTCGCGTCGATGTTCTCGTCGGAGGACGTCTCGTCGGATGCCCACGTGACGGTGATGGGGCGCGCGCCGACTTTACGCTCCGCGGACGGTGGCTGGAACACCGACGGGGAGTACTCCTCGTGTAGCTGCGCGGTGAGTTCTGGGGATGGCGGGTCGGCCGTCTGAAAGGTGACGCGCTCGGGGGTTCGCGCGGGCGCGGACGCGCGCGCCGCCGTCTTGAAGACGGTACCTCCCGCGATCGTCGGTGCGTGCGAGGGTTCATCCGCGCCGCGCGTGTACCTGTTCGGGTCGTACCGCGCGGGTACGAGCGCGGGCGTCTGCGACGGGGCTGTCCGAGAAGGCGCGTTGCCCATCGAGGGGCCGGGTGCCCTGGACGACGCGGGTGTTCGTTTGGCCGCGGGTTTAGCCGGCGGCGTGGTCTTCGCGATGCGGATGAGCCCCGAGCTCTTCGCCTCGCGGAGCCGGCGCTTGATCCACTGCGCGAAGTCCACCGGCGCGCCTGCGTGAGGATGGGTAGGGGCGGTCGTCGAATTGGTCAGTTGCGAGGTCCGAGGTTTGAGATTGGCGGGTCGACGGGGGGGTATCGCGGGGTGAAGGCGGCGGGACGCACCCGACGAGGTCGACTTCAGCGATTCATACTCCTCCTCGAGCTGCCGGAGCAGCCGAGGATCTATCTCCACAGCCGCCGAGGCTGCCTTGGGCATCGCGGCGAGCTCTGACCGGGGCAATTTTCAAACGTTTAGTTGTCAGGCGAAAAAGCGAGACCCATATTTCAAAAATTAGCCTAAAAACTCATCCGTCGACGTCTCAGTACCCCGCGAGCAGCTCCTTGAGCCTGCCCACCGCCGTCGTCATCGCCTCCCGCGTCACCGACGCGAAACAAAGCCTGAAGCACCCCGGCGTCCCGTGCCTGCAGTCCTTCCCGGGAGTCATGACGATCTTAGCGCTCTCGAACGCGGCGGTCCATAACCGATTCTCCTCCTCCCAATTCGACTCACTCATCCACCGACTTAAATCCACCCACACGAACATACCCGCCGTCGCGGTCACCACGGGAATCTCCGCGTCCGCCAGGGCGTCCGTCAACGCGTCGTGCTGCGCCTTCAAGTTGGCCGCGTTCTCCGCCAAGTAACCATCAACCCTGTAAGAGTTGAACACGACGTCAGTCTAAAAGCTCGCCCAAATATCGAAAATTAAGATTAACATAAGAGTCTCTTACCATTCGCGATCCTCGAGCATGTCCGCGACGGCGTGCTGCATCGGTCCGGGTAAGGTGCAAAAGTACGCCACGTTGTCCATCGCCTTCAACACACCCTCGTTCCTGGTTCGTAACACCCCGACGCGGTACCCCGACGCGCAGAAATCTTTGCTCAATCCGTACACCACGTGAAGTTTGGTCTTTGCGACCGCCTCCGTCTCGCTCAGCATAGTTTCCAGCGTCATCGCGGAGACGAACGGGTTCAGCGGCTTACCGGTGTCGGGCTCGAGTGTCTCGTGGAACACCGAGGAGGCGTACACCTCGTCCACGACCACGTGCATGTCGTTGGTGAGGCCCCAGATGATGGCGTCGAGGAGCGATTCTCCGTAGACGACTCCGAGCGGGTTGGACGGATTGGTGAGCAAGAGCGCTTTGACTGTTCGGCCGTCAGCCTTGGCCGATGCCACGGCGTCGTCCAGCTGTTTGGGCGTGGGCAAGGATGCGGCGTCGTCGCCTAGGACGGGTATGGCCACCGTTCCGTTCCTGACGCGGAGGTCGTTATCGAACGCGGGGTAGTAGGGCGCGGGGATGAGGACGCCGTCGTTGGGTTCGGTGATGCACATGAAGAGGTTGTCGAGGATGGCGCCGCATCCGGCGGATATGCACAGCTGGTCGGGGTGGACTTTGACGCTGTGGTTACCCTTGGCGAGGATTCGGTGCATGTGCGCCTGGGGAACAAGGATGGGGACCAGGGTGAGACAGGGAAAAATATGGTTGGGTCGTTGTTGTTTTTTGAATGCACAGCGCGTGCGTGTTGGGACCCCCGGGGGCGCTCACCGCCATGGCCGTGCGCAGGCGCTCGCTGCCCTTCATGTTATCGTACGCCGCGGTGCTCGCGGGCTGCGGGGACGCGAACCCCGCCATCAGCCTGCGTTGCACGGCGTCCACCGTGAGGAAGTTCTGCGCGACCGCGAGGTTGACGTAGCCATCGGGGCGCTCGGTGGCGTCGAAGGGCTCGGACATGGCGCGGAAGAACGCGTGGAGGTAGCTGAACGGGGGACGCGTGGCGGCGGCGCCGCGTGCGGAGAGGCCGTGCGTCGCGGCCATCGCCGCCAGCTCTTCATCGTCGGCCATTGTTCGCACAGCTGTGTCGCGCGCTCAGGTTTTAATGAACGATTCGAGCTGACTTGAGCCGGAGACGGCACCTGAGATTAGACACAAGCGGCGGGGGCGGTGTCTCGTGGGGTCGGCGGGTACGGAGGAGTAGGATGACGCTCCACGTGCTCCGCGCGGACGAGTCCATCGCGGTCACGCCCGGCGGGCGCGTTCGTATCCTCGCGCCAGTCCCGCGCGCGTCGACGTCCGCGCGCGACCCATCGGGCGACGACGGCGACGACAGCATCGATGTCGGCGGGCGCCTGCACGGGTACGTCGTGCGCGGCGAGGTCATCGAAACCCCCGCGCTCATCTGCCGCGGGCTCGTGGAGGGGACCACGTGGGAGGAGCTCCACGCGGATCTCGCATCCCTCGAGGAGACAGACGACGACGGGAAGGAGGACGACATGACGTCGAGATGGATGCTACGCCGACCGTCGCACGGCGGCTGCTTCCTCGTCGCCGCCCTCGACAAACACCGTACGTTCCGTCTGCGGACCGACACACTCGGGCGGTGCCCGGTGCTGGTCCGCGACTTCGGCGAAGGAACGCGCGCGTGGATCCTGGGGTCCACACCCGGCGGCGACGCGCCGCACGTGAGGGACGGCTGGAGATGCCATCACCCTCGACACATCTTAACAATTAGCCCAACCGGAGCGATGGACCCGACGTCCACCGTCCACAACCTGCCCCTCATACCAAACAACATGGAACCCTGCACGAGCGGTACGGACGCCCTGCTCGGAACCCAAGGTCCCAGGTTCGACACCGGTGACGACGACCGGTGTCCCAACGAAGGCGTCCTCACCGTCGGCGAAGACCCGGAGTGGGACGAAGGCATGGTGAGTTTCTTTTATTAACGCGTGTATGGGCAATTAGTATGTATGACGGTGTGTTTTTTCAACAGGATGACGCCGCAGAACGACTCGCGCGGGGACTCGTATCTGCCGTGCACCACGTCGTCACCCACCACGAATGCTCCCCAACTCGCCCACTCGGAGTACTGTTCTCGGGCGGGGTGGATTCGACCGCGCTGCTGGCGGTGGCGAGGCGCATGAACGTCCCCGTCGTCGCGGCAACCGCGGGATGGATCGGTACGAAATTTATTTCAACTCGCGTACGGGCAATTTGTATGACGTCGTGTTTTTTGTTCAACTCTTATAGGTACCGACACGGAGCCGCTGGACATATCCCCGGCTCGCGCCGCCGCACACAAACTGGGCGCCACGTTCGTGCTCGAGGAGGTTCGCGATATACACGAGGTCATCGACGCGCTGCGTGAGTTGCACGGCGTGGTGCACGGCATGGACGTGGTCAAAGCCGGTGTGGCGCTGCCCGTGTACTTCGCGGCGAGGGCGCTTGCACGAAATAATTGCGCCGCCGCGTTGGCGGGCGGTGGCAGCGAGGAGGTCATGTGCGGGTACGCGCGGCACAGCGCTCGGCCCCGTGACGCGCAGAACCTCGGGCTCAGCGGCCTGCGATCGTTGCACTACAGGGACCTGCAGAGGGACGCCGCGGCGACGACGTTGCACGGGATGCCGGCGTATCAGCCGTTTCTCAGCGGGTTCGTGGTTGAGTACGCGCAAAACTTGCCGACTAGGCTCAAGCTCAAGCCGGGGGATGTTGAGAAACGTGTGCTTCGCGTGGCGCTCGAGGGTCCGCTGCTCGGGGTGCCGAGGTCGCTTACGAGACGTCCAAAGCTGGCGGCGCAGTACGGCAGCAGGTTCAACGTTTCGCTCGGGAAGCTGGGCAAGGTGCTGGGATTGGGCGCCCGGGGCGTTTCGTCCGACGCCGTCGCCGCGTGTGAGACTTTACCGACTGACTTTTCCTTCCAGAGACTTCCAGATGGACGAATGGTGCACGGCGCGGCGGCGGTGCCGCCCGCGCCGCCGCCCGCGTGGGCGCTCCTGTACACGTCGGGGCACAACAGCGCCACGGTATATCACACGTCATCGATTCAGCGCCGACACTGTCTGTGCGTGGTGCCGTTTGAAGAGCATATGGGTGCGATGACGTGCGAGGCGGATGAGGACACGGCGTTCGTGCGCAGGAGCGCCGAGGTGTTCGCGAGTGCGGTGGGCCTGCCGCTGTGGGAGCCCGGCGTGCCGAGGTACACCAAGCGCGTCGCGAGGGACGTGAATGCAACGGTGAAGGACGTGAATGACGCGAATGACGCAAATGACGAGGACGCACCGTCGGCTTCGACCCGCGCGAGTTTTGCCGCGGCGTTGCGGCGCCTGAGAGAGGAATACCCGGCGCTGGAGGGCCTGATCGTGGGGCACGTGCACGACATGCACGCGCTCCTCGCGGCGGAGGACGCGTGCGACAGCGCGGGGCTCCGATGCGTCGCCCCCGGCTGGGGCCAACCGCAGAGCGCGGAGATCGTGTTGAAATGCAGGGGCGGCGCGACGGAGGTGCTGGTGACCAAAGGCGCGCGGCGCGGGGATGTGCTCACGGACCCAGCGGCGCTCAAGGCGCTCGTGGCGGATAACGGGGGGTACTTGGGCGTCGACGGCGACGCGAGGGGCGGACCGGTGGACATGATACCGGTCAGCGCCGAGTTTTACCTCCCGGATCGAAAAGTATCGTTGGACGAACTGCTTCCTTAGCACTGACTATTCATACGACGAGTCGTCTCTATTACGGGTAAACTATGATCACTCATCGTTCAGGAACTCGATGAGGGCGTCGGACACCGCTTCCGGTTCGTCCCACTGCACCCAGTGCGTCGCGTTCGGGTGCCTGACCAGCGAGGACGGAACCGCCAGCGGAGCAAATTCTTTTTCATCGGTATTCGGTATCGCGATCTTCTCCTCCAGGTACCTGTCCTTCGCGCCCCACTGCACCTGCAGCGGCACGCGGCACACCCCCACATCGTTCCACAGGTTATGCATGGGCCCCGCGGCTCGGTAGTAGTTCAGCGCCGCCTGCATGGCGCCCGGCCGCCCGCAAGCTTCGATCAATTTGTCTGCTTCTTCCCTCGGTAGCGGCGAAGCCGGGTCCACCGCGAAGATGAGTCGGAGGATGGCAAAGTCCGCCGCGGACACGACAGCCTCTGGGAGCGCCGGGAGCTGGAAGAAGCCGATGTAGTAGGACTTGAGGAACTGCACTGGGTTGGACAGCACGTGCTGGAGAAAGATCGAAGGGTGGACTCCGTTGAGAATGGAGAGTTTCTCAAGTTTGTCGTGGTGTCTCGCCGCGAAGGCGTAGGCGACCGCCGCGCCCCAATCGTGCCCGACGACCGCGCGCGCCCTGTCGACGCGTTCGTGTTCGAGGAGCGCGGCGAGGTCGTCGGTGACGGGGCCGGGGCCGTACGAGTCCACGCCGGTCGGTTTGCCGCTTCGACCGTACCCGCGCAGGTCAGGGCAGATGATACGGTAGCCAGCCTCGACGAGCGGTGGGATCTGTCCCCGCCACGTGGCGTGGTTGTCGGGGAACCCGTGCAGCATCAGCACCGCGGGGGCGGCGTCGTCGCCCGCGACGACGTAGTGGACGTCAGCGCGCGGAGCGTGAAGCCTCAGGATACGATGCTGCGCGTCCACGTCGCCGAAGGATTCGGTGTCGAGCACCTCGATCGACGACGACGTCGACATCTGACATCTGGTCCTCCATCTGACCGGAACCACCCGCGCCCTGTGCCGCGCGGGACGGGATGATACGCGCCGCAACTCCCTCGCGACGCTCGCGAGGAGACAAGAACGCATCGCCGCGGCGGACATGGCGTCGTGCTGTGCGCTCACTCCGAGTGATGACTCTCGGCTCTTCGCTTTCCGAGAGTTATCCTCATCACTTTTGCACGCGCCGAGATGATGGCGTCAGCGCTGGCCCAGTCGGTACCGACGGTCGCGCCCGCGCGCCGCCGCGCCCGCGCGTCCTCGCATCGCGTCGGCGTCACCGCGCGATGCGTCCCATCGTCCGCCGCGCCCGAGACGACGAGCGTCGCGTACTTCGGCGTCGGGTGATTCTGGAAACCCGAGCTCATCTTCAGCGAGCTCGACGGCGTCGTGGCCACCCGGGTGGGATACACCGGCGGCGACACCCCCGCGCCCACCTACGACAGCGTGTGTGACGGCGACGGGCACACCGAGGCAATCCGCGTCACGTTCGACCCCGCCGTCCTCACGTACACGGAGCTCCTCGTTCACTTCTGGGACGTGTCGGGAAGCAGAGCGTTCAAGCGCAGGCCAAAGGCGCAGTACAAGTCCGCGGTGTGGGTCGTCGACGAAGAGCAACGCGCCGCGGTGGACGCGTCCATCGCACAGCTGTGTTCCTCCTCCATCGGCGACGATACGGAGGTGGTCACGGAGGTGCTCGAGTTCCAGTCTTGGGCGGATGCGGAAGAGAGGCACCAATCTTACATGCGAAAGCATCGAGCCGCCAAGGCCACGCGGGCGGCTGACGCGCAGCAGTGGGTGAACGCCTGGGGCGGCCGCGAGGGTGGCCGATGAATGCAGTACTCAATTACAGTATTCAAAAATTAGCGAACGAGCGCGCCGTGTGGGACGTCAGGCAGTTTGTTTCGATGACGCGACCGGGGATAAACGTATAAGGATGTTTTTACGCATCCATCCCGCACCCGGCCGCCGACGCAAACGACAAACGACAGACGGACCCATCGCGAGACGCGGCTCGTGACCCGTAGCTTCAACTTAGCATATTCATTTCGATACTTGACGTAAACGACTCACTGACAACTCACACTCGGTCCGTGTATCGTCTCATCGCCCGGTGATACCTAAAGATGATAAAAATCATCTTTAGGTATCAAGCTACCCGCGAGGCACTAGGTCTGCCACTTTTTGAAGAAATCGTTACCCTTGTCGTCCACGATGACGAACGCGGGGAAATCCTCGACCTCGATCTTCCAGATGGCCTCCATGCCGAGCTCGGGAAACTCCAGAACCTCAACCTTCTTGATGTTATTCTGCGCTAAAATCGCGGCCGGGCCGCCGATGCTGCCGAGGTAGAACCCGCCGTGCTTCTTGCACGCCCTCGTCACCTGAGCGCTCCGGTTACCCTTGGCCAGCATCACCATGCTCCCGCCCGCCGCCTGGAAGGTATCCACGTACGAGTCCATGCGCCCCGCGGTGGTCGGGCCGAACGATCCGCTCGCCATTCCATCCGGCGTCTTAGCCGGGCCGGCGTAGTACACGGCGTGGTCCTTCATGTATCCCGGCATCTCTTCGCCCGCGTCGAGTCGTTCCTTGATCTTGGCGTGCGCGATGTCCCTGGCGACGATGAGCGGGCCGGTGAGCTTGAGCCTGGTGCTGACGGAACACGCGGAGAGCAGTTCGCGAACCTCCGCCATCGGCCGCGTCAGGTCCACGTCCACGACCGGTCCGTCCTGTGAACAAAACACGACGTCAATATAATTTCCCATACGCGAATTAAAATAGACTCACCTCTTCCAAATGTTCGTCCACAACGTCTGGGAGGTATTTGCCCGGGTCCGTCTCAAGTTGCTCGAGAAAGACACCGTCGCGGGTGATCTTGCCGAGCGCCTGCCTGTCCGCGCTGCACGACACGCCGAGGCCCACGGGGCACGACGCACCATGCCGTGGGAGGCGAATGACCCTCACGTCGTGGCAAAAGTACTTTCCGCCGAATTGAGCTCCGATGCCCATGGTCTGCGTCAACTCGTGAATCTGTTTCTCCATCTCGACGTCCCGGAACGCGCGGCCGTGCGCGTTACCGGACGTGTGCAGGTTATCGTAGTACCTCGCGCTGGCCATCTTGACAGTCTTCAAGTTTTGTTCCGCGGAGAGGCCGCCCACGACGAAGGCGAGGTGGTACGGCGGGCACGCCGCGGTGCCTGTGCACAAAACACTTTCCCGTCAGTCACATTGCCCATACATGAAGAATCTAATTGCACTTACCGAGCGTTTTGATCTTCTCCTCCAGAAACTGAACCATCCGCTCCGGGTTCAGGAGCGCCTTTGTTTCCTGGTATAGGAAGGTCTTGTTAGCGCTGCCGCCGCCCTTGGCCATGAAGTGGAAGTGGTACTCGTCGCCGTCTTTGGCGTAGAGGTCGATCTGCGCCGGGAGGTTACTCCCCGTGTTCTTCTCGTCGAACATTGTGAGCGGCGCGACTTGCGAGTATCGAAGGTTGCGCTGGACGTAGGTGTCGTAGACGCCTTTGGAGATCATCTCCTCGTCGTTGCCGTCGGTCCACACGAGTTGGCCGCGGCTGCCGCTGACGATGGCGGTGCCGGTGTCCTGGCATCCGGGGAGGACCATCCCCGCCGCGACGTTGGCGTTTTTGAGGAGCTCGAGCTGTACACAAAACACGACGTCAGTCTGATTGCCCATACATACGGGAAGAATTAAAAGTAAACTCACCGCGACGAAGCGATCGTTGTCGGAAGCTTCTGGATCTTTGAGGATCTTCGAGAGCTGCGCCAGGTGGCCGGGCCGTAACAGGTGGGCGATGTCGGTCATGGCCTCTTGGGCCAACAGACGGATAGCCTCGGGCTCCACCTTGAGCACCGACCGCCCGGCAGCCTCCACCACGCTGACGTGGTCGCCCGTGATTTTCCTCCAGGGCACATCTTTCGGCGCGGATGGTTCGTAGAGGTCCTGGTAGTGGAACTGGGTGTCGGCGAGGAGGACGGACGCGCGGGTGTTGAACGCGCGCGACTGTCCGAGGACACCGCCGGATGCGAACCCGCGGCGAACGGCGGAACGAAGCAACCCTGCCATCGTTGGGGCGCTCCTAGGTTTGACGCTTTTGAGATGTTACTTTTGGGGTCCTTTGGCAACGCGCCGGCAGATTTTTTCTCGAGCGGCTTTTGACTTTTTTGACCGCCCGCCTCCCGAGCGTTTTCTCCCGCGCGGGGCTCCTCGGAACTGTCGAAGCAACGAGAGGGTGGGAGCCGCGACCTCACTTCCCCGAGCGCGCACGTCCGCTCTTTGACCTCCCAGCGACCACTCGACTCGAGCGTGCGTAAAGGGATTCAGCCGCGATGCCCTTCGACCTCGTGGTGCGTCCCTCGCTTCGCGTCCAACGAACCCGCCCGCCGCGTCGCGAGAACCGCCCGGCTTCCGCCGAAAGGGATTTCGGGTTCGGACGCCCCGAGGCGCCCGCGGCGTGGGAGTATCCACGACTCAACGCCCGTCTTCACGCCCTCGAATCACCGTTTCGTCTCTATGCCACCACGTGTTGACCACCGAGCTGACCGATGTCCCAACACTCACGCACGCCAACACCGACGCAGAGCGGAAGGTTCATCCCCGACAAGTCCAACATCTGGCGAGATTGCTGCGACGGGTACTACGATTGGGTCAAGGAACACATCAACGAGGTGCGTATCCACGAATCCACGCACTCTCCCGTCGCTTCTCATGAGCATATATCGGGAGCCCACACTACCCGATACCCATCCTGACATCACCGCACCCACCCACTCACCCACGAACACGATCAGGGCGCGCCCCTCGACGAGGCTGACCACTGCGGCGATCCCCCCATGCTCCTCGCCGCCGGCAACGGCCACACCTCCTGCTGCGAGCTCCTCATCAACGAGGGCGCCGACATCCAGCAGTGCGGCATCATGAAGGACACCCCGCTGTCCCGAGCCGCGCACAACGGGCACTTCCAGACGTGCAAGTTTCTCCTGGAGCAAGGCGCCGAGGTGGACGCGCTTGACCTCGGAGATAACACGCCGCTGCACTGGGCGTCGATGCGGGGCCACGTGGAGATTGTGAACCTGCTGCTGCTGAACGGCGCGGACAGGCACCGCAAGAACAAGCAGGAACGGATGCCGATCGATCTGTGCCAGCCCATCTGGAGCAACGCGTGGAGGTACACGAAGGAGGTGCTGTCGCAGTGAGCGGGTGACTGAGCGCAGGCTATCGCTCTGCTGAAACAGCAACGTTTATTGTTCGTTTTTCTTCACCGGGGTGTTCACGGACTTGATGTTATGGCCGTTTTGGTCTTCCTTTTTGAGTGTACGTACCGTTATCTTTCCAATTCATTCCTCACGGTCAAAGCTCAGAAAGGAAGACCCAACGTGCACGCCCCGGTGGTAAACAGCAGCAGAGCGATGGCACCGCGCTGAGAGCGCCGCGGAGTCGGGCTCGGACGTCGTTTTCTTCATCACCCTCTCCTTCGCTCTCTGTGGACCTTCTGCGAGGAATTCTTTCTTGCGGTTTCTAACGCCTGGATAAGAGCGTATCTCAACCATTCCCATCCAGGCGTTATAACATCAACAGAGAGCGAGTGAGAGGGCGATGAAGGAGGCGCGTGCGTCGAGACCAGCCCCGCGGCGATACTTGACAACTTTCTCAAATAAAATAAAAGCAATCTCGAAACCGTGGGAAACTTCCCTTCCCCACTCCTACGACCCTCCGCCCGCGAGCCCCTCCGCCTCACAGAGACTTGCTCACCAGGTTACCGGGCGGGAACAGGTCTTTATACTCCGGGTGCGCGGTGATCGAGTACGTGGACAGACCAGAAATCTGCTTCGCCTTCTTCACCTGCGTGATCGGCGGCAGGTCCTCGTCGATGTTGGCGTCGCCCTCGCCCTTCTGCTTCAACTTCGCATAGACCAGCGCCGCGTACGCCACGAGGAAACTCGTGCCCAACACGATGAAGCCCACGAACGGGATGAACCCGTTGAGGCGCGCGATGCGCGCGGCGACGTCGAACTGGTGGTCGTCTTGCGCGACGCCGGTGCCGTCGCCCCACTTTCCGGTTGTTCCGCCCATGTGCGTGTACGAAGGTAGATCCCTCTCCCCGTACATGTACACGGCGATGAGCAGGTGGATGAGGATACCGACCGGGACGCTGTGCACCAACATCACGGAGAGCTTGCCGGTGTACCTCGGCGGCCTCGCGTTGAACCGCAGCAACACCACGCGGTCGACCAGCGTCAGCATGCCGCACATGACCATCATGATCAGGTACAGCAGCGGCATACCCGACGAGAACATCAGCGTGTACAACACCGCGGACGTGAACATGCCGTAGCGCTCGGAGATTAGGTACGGCGGGGGTGTGTACAGCTCGTCCAGCTGCGTCTGCGTCTTCACGCCGCCCGCCAGGAACCGGCGCTTGAGCTCGAAGACGATGACCTTGCTCGCCATGGAGAACGGCAAGGAGAAGGCGTTGATGAACGCGACTTGCTGAAACTTGGTCGCGAACTCGCTGTACCACCAAGGGGAGAAGTCTTTATGCTCACCGTTGAACAAGGCCGCGAGGCTGGCGTCCGGAATGTTCGCAGTCATGAACAAGGGCAGCAGCACCATGATCAGCATCATCACGGACATGATCTTCCAGGTGACGCTCTTCTCAAAGTCGGTGTAGCTGTGGTGGTGCTCCTTCTCCGACAGCCAGATGGACAGCGTCTTGACCAGGACGTTGAGAACCGCCGCGATGACCGTCGCGACGCCGCCGAACAAGGCACGCATGAGGTTGTCCATCGAGTACTTCATGCAGTACGTGTCGTCGTCGGATTCCGCGACGTAATCCGAGCAGTAGCACGCCATGCAAACCGCGGCGGCGCACTCGTCGATCAAGGAATTTGGATCCATACCCACGGGGTTCGGATCAGCAACTGTCTTTGCCTCTTGCGCCACGATCGCGTTTTCCAGTGCCGTAGGCGTCGGCGCGAGCGGGTGTGATCCGTTGTAGTAATCGTAGTAAGGCGTCGCGTCTCCGGAGAAGAGCTTGTAGTCCATGTACACGTCGCACTGGTTCAGCGTGATCAGCGGCTTCTGCATAGCCTTGAGCCCGCGCTTGGCGAGTGCCGCGACCGTGGCGTTGGTGCTCTCCACGTCCCAAATCTTCGAGCAGTGCAGGTTGTCCACCAGCCCGTTCTCGATCTCCTCGCAGATGGCCTCGGGCGGCAGATTCTTAATCTGCGACTGCACAACAGCCACGGTGAGAACGTTGAAGACTAAGTAAGCGAAGAGCACGAAGAGCGATCGGCACGTCCTGAGTCCCGCTTGCTTCTTCGAGTACCCGAGGTTCTCCCACATGGTATCCGACGGCGCGCGCGCCGCGTTGGGGTTGATCCTGTGGCCCTCGAAGACGCACACGTCATCCGCGGCGGCTGCGGCTGTGCCGTTTTTGTTCATCCGGACCTCCTCCTCGCTCTTCACCACGAGGTCCATGCAATCGAACCTGCTCTGCTCATCCTCGAACACCACCCACGCCTTGACCACCGTGTACCCTTCCTTGGCGCGCGCCTCGATCGTCGCCTTGGTCTCCTTGACGGAGTCGGCGGTCTTGGCGATGCGTTCCCGGAGTTTGTCCGGGTTGAAGTCGTCGGGTCGGAACTTTTTGAGGACTCCGATTTTGGCATTCCCGGCTTTGCCCGCGACTTTACCCGCCTTACCCGCGGTGTTCTTGACGGCGCTCACGGCGGTGTTCTTCGCGGCGTTCTTCGCGCGCTTCGCCATCGAGGCGGCGCGTTGGGACATGGACAGCTTCTTCGCCTGCATCAGTTTATCAGCCTCCTCCTGATTAAACAGTTGGCGCTGCCTGTACGCCCTGTAGTTGCGCTGGATTCGCGACACCGCCTCTTCCCGTTTCTGCGCCTTGGTCTTGAACAGCGCCTTCATCACTTCCGGGGACCGCGCGCTGAACGTACCGCTGGTGTAAAACATGCTCTTCGTGGGCGTTATGGCGTTACTGAACGCGGTGAGGGAGTATTTCGACGGCGGCGGCTTGTACGCAACCGGTTCTCCGAAGAGCACCGGCGACGAGGGAAGGTAAAACGCGTACGTCGTATCTCCCCTGCCGTGGGTTCGATACTCGGCAGAGTCCGGGAGGCACGCGTACATCCCGGGCTGGGCACCGGCGGGTCCTGAATCGCGCGGGAAACCGACGCCGGATTCGTCGGCGGCGTGTTCAGTCCACGGGTTTCGAGCGGATTTGAGGTCATCTTCCGAGCCGTAAATCTCGAAATCCTCACCCGGGACGTTATCACGCGCCGACCACGTCCGCAGCATGTTGGCGTACGCGTCAAAGTCGTTGGTGATGTCGCCGTGCCTGGCGTAGTACGCCCTGGGTTGGTCGGCGTAGTCGAACCTCCAAATCTTGGTTCTCGCGAACATCTCGTTGATCGCGTTTGCGCCCAAGTCCAAAACGACGCCCTCGCCGGCTCTGTGCTCGAACACCTTGACCCATTTGTCTTTGTTGAAGTCGTCGTCGATGCCCAGCATGGAGTTGGCCCTTTTGAGCATCCACTCGAGCATTTCTTGGTTACCTTCCTGGTCCAGAAGTTTCCGTCGAAGCGCCATCATCTCGCGGAGGTCTGTTTGAAAAAACACGCCGTCGTCAGTCTAATTGCCTGTACGGAAATAAAAAGAAACTCACCGTAGCCCATGACGACCTCGTTCACCACTCCAAACTTCTCGAAATGTTTCCGGATTCTGTCCGCGGTGACGTCCGTCGGGAGGTCCTCGACGACGATGCTGTAGTCGTCCATGGTGATGGAGTTCATGTCCGCCTCGTCCCGGGCGCGTTTCTTGCGGAAGAAGTGGTACAGCGCGACGCCGGCGAGCGCGAACATCATCAGCGTGTCGAGGACGGAGATGGCGAGCATGCCGTCGCGGTCCTCGTCCGTGAACACGTACCCTTCCTGCGCTTGCTGGTTACCCCACATCAGCAGCGCGCCGAGGGACGCGCGGGAGAGCCCTGGGAGTCGTTCGACGGATGTGTTGTTCTGTTCCGTCCTCGTGCGAATCATGTGGTAGTACCAAAAAGAGAGCACGGTGAATGATACCATGGCGACTGCGTAGTCCCTGACGAGGATCCAGTAGAAGCAGATGCCGGAGCCGAAGACCCGGCTGGTGCGCTCGAATCCAATGTCGAGCGGTGGCATCTCGCCGGTGACGTGATCGTACGCCTGCCGCGCGCGCATTCGCTTCGTGGCGAGGTCTTTATTCGGCTCTTGGTAGATGCCGACGATGACGCCCTCGGAATCGGCGTCGGCGCCGAGCTTGAAGGAGCCGCTCGACATGGCCACGTAGTCCTTTCGCGCGCGGCATCGGGACCTGGGCTCACGCTCGGGCTCGAGCACCACGCCCGTGAGGCGACCGCCCGTCTTTTGGTCCGGCACGTCGTAGCGGATCGTGTGATCGACACCGCCGATTGTCGCCTCGACGATGAGGGCACCTTCTTCCGTCACGGCGTTGGGGAAGCTCCACTTGCCCTTCTTGCGCCCGGCGCCGATGCAGGTGCCGTCGGAGCGCAGGATGAGCTCCCCGCTGACCTTCTCGCCGTCCTCCATCCAGTCCTGAGGGGCATCGAGGAGCGTGCGCAGCGGCGCGGGGAGCGACGAGAGGTCCATCGGCAACGCCGGGTGACACTGTCGGGGGGAAAAGGAAGGTAGCTAAATTTGTCCGCCCCGATTGTGATCCGCCCCGCGTGGGTTCCCGGGTTCGAGCGGGTTAGACCGTCGGTTGAAGCGCCGGGCCGCGACGTCGACGACTGTTCTCCCAGCCTGACGCGCCCTTAAGGTTGGGGTGGCGCGCAGGGTGGCTGTGGAGGGGGCTCGGACGGTCCAATGCCAAGTGGATTTTCGGCCCGCGTTCGTGACGACACCAACGTCCGCTAACCGCCGCCGAAATCTGCCTCCAAAACGAAAATGGTTCTTCAGTTTCATTACAAGCTAACAGAAGCACGTGGTCCTAAGGTGCTTTCGAAGCGAGTTCTACTCAAATACATACTTCACGTGTACCATACATCCCTTCAGCGATCCTGAGGGTCATCAGGACCGCTGAGGGGAAAGAGTCCATCAGGACACATGTGTACACGTGAAGCGCGGTGACCTCGCTTCGAACGCACTCTGCAAAACGTTTTTGACAACGTGCTCCCGCCCCGCGCGCGCCACGAGCGTGCTGGTCCTTCACGCGTTCGAACCGATACAAGTTTCCTTGTAACCACATGCGCATGTGGCAATGTTGAGGATGTGACCTTACAACA